>SNRY01000154.1_pt1 | contig 25021 bp, 15 predicted proteins | sample 4693421 | NCBI WGS metagenome assembly SNRY01 (sample SAMN11003215, study PRJNA524138) | termite gut metagenome | isolation source: Bacteroidetes bacterial symbionts from single cell of protist host amplifed... | host: Streblomastix strix ... | reverse complement strand
CTATAATGGACTTACAGCCTGTGTGTTAAAAGGTGATAAGCAACGGGAAAGGCACGCCGTTTCTTTGTGCCTATATTAAATGCTTATTATATTTAACACAATGGAAAATCAAAATCAAGCCTCAACAGCAGGCAAAGAGAACACAGCCAACAAAGTGTTGATAGGTATTCTGGTCAAACTTCGTGAGTGTGAACAAGAGTTTTACGAACAAATGGAAATTATCGGCAAACAAAATTCCAACGAACGTGATGCGGAAAAAGAGGGTAAATTTTACGGAGGAATTAGTGATTGTATGGCATCCGTTGGTTACTTCATTGGGGAATGCGCCAAACCCGAACAAATCATTTTTAAATAATTCGCTGTTTATTTTAAAAATGACATATCTATGTAATGGTTCTTAGCTGTGGCTACTCCCAAGACGGGCGTTACTAAAAAAAGTAACGTCCATTTTGTTTTTTGAGGTTATCCTCCCTTATGGTATCGCCTGTTTTAAGCCATTTTCAGAGAGGATTTTCAGTAGGTAATGTTATTGTTATTTTGAGTATAAACTAACCGTATAAGCCCTTAAAATGGATTATTTCTCTAAAATAGCTCTTTCGGGTAGGAACTCCTTCAGGGAGCAATCAATGATTTTCTTGAAGTCAAACCATTCTATAAATGAGTAATGAGGCGTTTTTAGCTACATTTTGAAAGGTTATTACCTCAAATGAATAGATTGCCACTTTCTTTAGTAATCTTTCTAAAATCGTTTTATATTGCTTCATTTTTATTGAAGGCATCCCGTTCCTACCTAAAAATCTTATCCGGTGAGCCGTTGCTTACCTCTCCCATGAATATCATTCGCCCCGATGAAAAGAAAAAGAGACACGAAAAGTCAAATCCGCACTTCTTTTCACAGAGTTATTCTCCCCCCTTGAGTTCCTTTCTGAAAAAAGCCTCTGTAAGTGTTTATAAATAGCATTTCCATTTTATATGAGTGTGCGCCGCCCGCTTTACGTTATTGGCTACTATCTGGATGAATTGTAAAAATGGTATATTTGCAAAAATATTGATACATGGAACAAACATATATACATGGACAAACGTTTGACAAAATTGATTTTAGAGAAATTCATTTAGTGAAAGGAGAATATGAAAATTGCACTTTCAAAAACTGTGATTTTTCTAACTCAGACCTATCAAACATAAAATTCTTCGAATGTGATTTTATTGCCTGTAATCTAAGTATGGTTAAACTGACTCAAACCACATTTACGAGAATTAAATTCACAGACTGTAAAATGTTAGGATTCCGTTTTGATAATTGCAATGACTTCATGCTATCGGTTGGTTTTGAAAACTGTAGTTTAAATTTCTCTTCTTTTTACAAGACTAAAATTAAAAAGACGATTTTTAAAAATTCACAGCTACGGGAAATAGACTTTTCCGAATGTGACTTAACCGGTTCTGTGTTTGAAAATTGTGACCTTATGCAAACGACATTTAACAGCACAACAATTGAAAGAACTGATTTTCGAACCTCATATAACTACTCCATTGACCCAGAGAAAAACCGAATAAAAAAAGCGCGATTTTCTTTGTTTGGTGTTTTGGGGCTTTTAGACAAATATGACATTGAAATTGACCATTAAGAAAAATTTCTCTAAAGTGACTCTTTCAGGAAGGAAGTCTTTCGGGGAACAATCAAACAGAACCTCTGTAAACTCCCCATTACTCAGCTAAAGTAAAAACCTTTCTGTAAATCCAAAATGAGACAATTTTAGCCACATTCCGAGAGGTTATTATCTCAAATGAATGAGATATCATTTTCTAAGTAATCTCTCTTAAATCGCTTTATATTGCGTCATTTTATTAAAGGCATCCTGTTCCTACCGAAAAATCTTATTCCGGTGAACCATTGTTTACCTCCCCCATGAATATCATTTGCCCCGGTGAAAAGAAAAAGAGATGCGGATTTTACTACTCTGTGCCTCTTTCCTTTAGGATTGAGTGTATTTAGAACGATACAACCTGTAAAGTCCATTCAGGACAATAAATTAAATCTGTAAAGTTTTTTTAGGACAAGTCACTATACCTGTCCAACTCTTGGTATATTCGCTCATTTGTCCGGTTGATTTTACAGTTAGCGGCTTCATGGTACAATCAATTTTATATCTGTCTGAATTTACATCCGGTTGCATGGCTATACCTATTATTTCTACAAAGTAATATATAAAATTTGTGGGATTTATCATCTTCCAAGCAGGTGGTAGTGGGTTGGCACAGGTGAGTATAGAGATTATTCCAAAATCTACCCCTAACTTTGTAAAATCATTCATAAAAATGAATCCTGCCATGACTAAAAAGTAGGTAGTATGAACCGGACGAATCAATACCGGATAATCTTCAAATCAATCAGGCTAACGCCTAATCCGTCTGAAGGTGGATTTTATTGTCAATGGACAATGGCAAGTTGTGTTTCGCGCTGCGGAAAACCTTTTCCGCAGCTCAAAACTACTTGCCCCTATGCTTCATGCAAGGGGACAAAAAAACGCTTCCGAAGTCTGCGTTTTTAACAGAGTATTCGATTGTACCTTAGCATATAGCGATACGTAAACGTTTTTTAAGAGATAGCCTCAAAAATATAGCAACAGAAAACCAATATTTAAACAAACCTTTTATCGGCTATACCTCATGTAACTGTTTTCGTTAATAATTCAGATATGTCAAATAATTAAAATGCCATTATACTACAAGAAAAATCATATTTTTGCATATGCGAAAAATCATTCATATCGACATGGATGCTTTTTATGCTTCTGTAGAACAGCGAGACAATGAAGCATTGCGCGGGAAACCGATAGCGGTAGGTTATTCCGAAGCGCGGGGCGTGGTTGCCACAGCCAGTTATGAGGCGCGTAAATTCGGCGTTCATTCCGCTATGCCTTCCCTGACTGCAAGAAACAAATGCCCGCAATTGATTTTTGTTCCACCCCGTTTTGAGATATATCACCAAGTCTCCGCGCAAATCAGGGAAATATTTCTGGAATACACCGATTTAGTTGAGCCCCTGTCTTTGGATGAGGCATTTTTGGATGTTACCATCAATCACAAAAACAATCCGTCTGCCGGCTTAATAGCAAAGGAAATCCAGCAAAGGATCTTTGAAAAGACCCGATTACGGGCATCTGCCGGAATATCTGTCAATAAGTTCCTCGCAAAAATTGCATCCGATTGGAAGAAACCGAATGGTTTTTTCGTTATTCTTCCTGAAGAAGCGGAAAGATTTGCTGAAAATCTGAAAATCGAGCAGTTCTACGGCGTAGGAAAAGTGACCGCACAAAAGATGCATGAAAACCATATTTTTACCGGATACGATTTGAAGCAACGTTCGGGGGCGGAACTCGTCAAGCTGTTTGGAAAAGCCGGACACAACCTCTATCTCAATGCGCGGGGAATTGATGAACGGGAAGTAGAACCGAACCGGATTACCAAATCCATCAGTAATGAAACCACATTTCTACAAGATAAGTCCAATCGCATCCTCTTAACTGTGGAGTTATATCATTTAGCCAAAGAAGTAATGGAACGTATGAATGAAGAGAAATTCTATGGCAAAGCCATTACCATTAAAGTGAAATACGCCGATTTCAAAATCATTACCCGGAGTAAAACTTTACAACAAAAGATTACGGGGTTTGAGCAATTATGGTCATACGCGCGTGAAATGATGAAACAGATTGATTTATCGGGACAACCGGTACGATTGTTGGGATTCGGAATCAGTAACGCTGATAATGAGCCTAATAAGAGATATACACAAATAGAATTGGGATTGTTTTAATAAATCTTTTTTTCATATGCCTTGTATGTCTTTAATAAATTTACACTTTTTCTGTAAACCTATTTTGGAATGAGACAATTAGGTGAGGATGTCCGAAATGTGTTAGCTTTTGTTCCTTTTTGTGCTACTGAGATAGTATTCTTTTTGATTATATTTGCCAAATAAACCTCTAATCTAAATACTATACTTATATGAAAAAAAAGATAATTCAATTGATTCCGATTCTTTCGGTAGTCTTCTTTATTTCTTGCAAAGGAGAGTCGGTTAGCGAACAATTATGGAACGACGATTGGCGTTTCATCCGCGCAGATTCTATCATCGAAGCACAGGAACAGCAACTTATCGAAGGATATTTCCCTGAAAGGGCGGATTTCGTTTCCCTGCCTCATACCTCACGAGTGGAACCTCTGACGGTAAACGACCAATGGCAGGGAACTTGCTACTATGTCAAAACCTTTACGTTAGAGAAATCCTCCAAAAACAAGCTCTCCTTTATACGCTTTGATGCTGCCATGAATGTGGCGGACGTATGGGTAAACGGAACTCACCTCTGTCGGCATCTGGGAGGATACCTTCCCTTCACTGTCGATTTAACTGGCAAAGTGTATTACGACGGTAGAGAAAATACCGTACTGGTACGCTTGGATAATAGAGACAATAAAACAACCGGACCTAAACCGCTGGTCATATTAGACTTTAATACTTACGGAGGCATTTATCGCAACGTTTGGTTTATTGAAAAAGAACCAGTTTACATCACCAACGCCGTAGCTGCAAGCAAGCCCGCAAGCGGAGGATTGTTGATAAAAACTTCTGGCGTTTCTTCCACCTCTGCGGACGTTTCTATGCAGGTGCATGTGGTAAATACCACCTCCGGGATACAGAACACTAAAGTCCTTGTCACCATTACAGACCCCCAAGGAAAGATCGTTTCCAAAACCAGCGCCGAAAAGACGGTGCAAGGGAAAAGCGATGCCGAAATAGCGGCTACGGTAACTTTGAAATCACCCAAACTGTGGAGTCCGGATTCTCCCTCCCTGTATCGGTTGTCCGTCAAACTGCTTGCGGACGGAAAGCTTGTGGATAATGTAAACGAACGTTTCGGGGTGAGGGACATCAAAATTGATGCCGGGGGGCTATACCTCAATGGAGAAAAAACCTTCCTCCGCGGAGTAAACCGCCACCAAGAATATCCCTACGTGGGTTATGCGCTGAGCAACGAAGCCAACCGGCGGGATGCTTACAAGATAAAAGAAGCGGGGTTTGATTACGTCCGTACCTCCCACTACCCACCCTCACCGGCTTTCCTTGATGCTTGCGACGAACTGGGCATCATGGTACTTGATGCCATTTTGGGCTGGCAATATTTCGGAGATGATGCTTTCAGGCGAAATGCTTACCAAACGGCGCAGGATATGATACGCCGCGACCGCAACCATCCCTGCATATTGGCATGGGAACTTTCCATCAACGAAACGTGGATGCCTACCGAGTTTATGGAGGAAATGAATCGTATAAAAGAACAGGAAGCGCCGGAGAGCTACGCTGCCGGCTGGCAGAAAAACGGATATGACGTTTACATCGAAGCCCGCCAACATCGGCATGGCATAGACAAAAGTAAACCGCTGTTGGTCTCCGAATACGGCGACTGGGAATATTACGCGCAAAACGCCGGATTTAATCAAGATAACTGGAACAATCTGTTAGCCGACGAAAGAAATTCCCGCCAACCTCGCGGAACGGGAGAGAAACGGTTGTTGCAACAAGCCACAAACATACAGGAAGCCCACAACGATAACCTTTCTACCCACGCTTTTGCCGACAGTTATTGGGTGATGTTCGATTATAATCGCGGATATGCCGACGACTTGGAATTCTCAGGCATTATGGACATTTTCCGTCTTCCTAAATTCTCCTATTATTTCTTCCACTCTCAACAGGAGCGGGTTTCCGAACTCTTTATCGCTTCTTATTGGCAGCCGGGGATAAGTAATGAAGTAAGGGTATATGGTAATTGCGAAGAAGTGGAACTGTATTTGAACGGAAAGCTAATCGAACGCAGAAGGCCGGACGCAAACATCCTGTCGAACAACTTGCCGCACCCGCCTTTCACCTTCTCCGCTGTTTGCACCACACCGGGAAAACTGGAAGCGATAGGCTACACAAAAGGGAAAGAAGTCAGCAGGCATTCCGTTTCTACACCCGGACAGCCCGCCTCCATCTGGTTACGGGCGGATATAAGCGGCACAGCGCCTAAAGCCGGTACGAACGACCTCCTGTTTATTTATGCCGAAGTTACGGACAGCGAAGGGAATATCATTCCTGATTATACGGGAGCGGTTTCTTTCTCCGTCCTTGGAGACGCCTCTTTCGTAGCGGAAGAAACCCCTACGGCGGAAGCCGGCATTGCTTCGGCATTGCTGAAAATTGGGAAAACGCGGGGAGAAATCACAATAAAGGCTTCGGCACAAAGCATAAAGGAATCCATTTTTAAATTACAGATATTATGAAGAACATTCTGAAAAACTTTTCGGCTCTCCGGCTAATTACAGTCGGATGCCTGTTTATCTTTTGCGCCTGTTCCGAATCGGACGACGAAAAGAAAGCGCCCGGACTATACATTGAAGCAAACGGGATACAAACCTGGGAGGGAGCGAGTGTTGCCGTCAACGGAACGGCATCCAATTACGCAGGATTAAGCAAAATCACACTCTCTATTGACGATTGGAGCATAAAAAAGGAGATTGATTTGTCTTCCCAAAAACCTGTTGTGTTCAATTACAATTGGACTTTTACGGTTCCCATGACCGTCAGCAGCAATTTCAACACAAGCCTTTCAGTGCTGGTGGAGGACGTGAACGGACGGACCACTGAAAAAAGCATACCCGTAACCTACCTTCCTGATACCGATGCTCCGGTATTTGTAAAAGCGCCTCAACAAAACATTGCGGTAGATTTGGATCCGGAAACAGAACAGGGAACGTATAGTTTCACTTTCTCATACCGGGATAATCGTCTGGTAAAGACGGTAAAGGTACAGATACCCGATTTGATATGGGAGGACGAAAGAGCGACCGGCACCGCCGAAGACACCTACTCAGCCCTTATAAATTTTACCGCTACGGGTGTATATCCTTACGGCATTATTCTAACCGATTATTCGGGTAATACGACGGAGTATAACGGACAATTCACCGTAATTCCCTCTGAAACGGAAGGCGAAATCCAGGATTACGCTCAAATGTATGTGTTTAATGCCGAAGAAAGTCCTGCCGGATACGTTGCCGGATACTATCGTTATATGTCGAGAAACGATGCGTATGTATATTCCGCTCTGATATACGCCCCGAAAGCGAATACTCAAATAGCATTTGTTCCCACTGAAAGCATTGAAGGCGATTATTTCGGGGTAAGTCCGTATGTGGAAACGAAGCTAATGAACAACAACGGATATGTGTTGCCCGTTACCGTTCAGGAAAAAGGATACTACACTGTTGAGATAGACATTCTCAGTAAAACGTATGAAATTACGCCTTATGTCGTTCTGGCAAATACTTACACGGGAACGCTTACCATTACGGGAACCGGTTGGGCACATGCTGACTGGACTTTCTCCAACCCGATGAGTGCGGTTGACTCTGCCAATCCTTACCGTCAAGCAATTGTATTGGGGGTATCCAATGCCGTTCAAGCCGAAATGGCATTTACCGACGGCAGTTGGAATATACAATGGAAAGGCAACGGTAGTTCTTGGTACGAAGCTTCCTCCGGAGCCAACTTTGCTTTCAAAGCAGGCAGTACAGGGAACTTTAGGGTAATCTTTGATACGGCAATACTTTGGGCAACGGTGAGTTTTGAATGATAAACTTTGAATATAAAGAGTTAATGATGTTACGAATACTTTATAAGTAAGATATGAAAAACATAATACAACAATTAAAACGGCGTATATTCCTTCTGTTCATCCTGCTTGGATGTTCATTGGCTATCTTCTCTCAAAGCAGAGGAGTAGAAGGAACGGTAACGGATGTCAATGGGGAAGTCCTCATTGGGGTTAATGTGCTTGTGAAAGGTAGTAGTACCGGAGTTATCACCGATATTAGCGGTCGTTATGCTTTGCCCTCTGTGGTAGAGGGAGCTACCCTTGTGTTTTCTTCCATTGGCTATAAATCGGCAGAGGTGAAGGTATCCACCGGACGGACAATAGATGTACAACTGAGCGAAGACACACAATTGGTGGACGAAATCATAGTAGTGGGATACGGCACGCAAAAGAAAAGCAGCATCAGTGGATCCGTGGCTTCCGTGAAGGCAAACGATTTACCCAAAACGGCAACAGCTTCGGTTGGGAATATGTTACGAGGTAAAGCCGCTGGTTTGCAGATTACGCAAAACAGCGCAACGCCGGGAGGTTCGCTGAACATTCATATACGTGGAAACTTAACAGAAAGTTCACCCCTTATTGTAATTGATGGGGTGCCGCAGGTAAGTTTCAATTCTCCCACTTCGGGTACGGTTTATAATGGAGCGCAAAAGGACAACCAACTTATGGGACTCAACCCGAATGACATTGAATCCATTGATATACTGAAAGACGCTTCGGCAGCAGCTATCTATGGTTCCGATGCCGCAGGAGGAGTTATCCTCATCACCACCAAACGGGGCAAAGAAGGTTCTGTAGATGTGAGTTACAACGGTTCCGTAGCATTCCAATACCTCAGTGATTTGCCGAAGTTCCTGAGCACACGGGATTTTATGATTGAACAAAACAAAGTGTTCGACGAATTGGGACGTTCGAATGATAAAAAGCATTCCCAAGAAAAGATAGACAGTTTTGTGGGCAACGGTACGAATTGGATGGACGAAGTAACGCGATTGGGCGTTATAAATGAACACAACGTTTCCCTAACCAGCGGAACGGCAAAGACCAAAGTCCTTTCCTCGCTCAGTTACTTCGACCATCAGGGAATTGCCAAAAACAACGGCATGAACCGTATCACCGGACGGTTAAACGTAGATCAGGAGTTGAGCCGGATATTCAAAGTAGGAGTATCCACCACGTATGCCCAAATCAAGTACAACGACGTGCCTCTGGGAGATACCCGTGAAGAAAACTCAGCATTGATTCTCTCTGCGATGACTTTTAACCCGACGGTTCCTGTTTTCGATGAAAACGGGGAATACTCCAACAATCCCGACCGTAATATTTATCCCAATCCGGTATCCCTGTTGGATATCTACGATGAAACCAAAAACAGCAACTTCTTTACAAGCGGTTATCTGGAAGCAAAGCTTCTACCCGAATTGAATATCCGTTTAACTGCCGGTATTGATAAGAAAGACGTGTTGGCTAACCAATACATCCCGACAACTACCAAAGTGGGAAAAGCTCATGGCGGACAGGCATCCAAGCAGACTTCACAAGACATGATGCTGATGACAAGTGCAATTGCCAACTATACCAAGCAGTTTGCCGACGTACAGGACATTAGCATAATGGCCGGTGTGGAATACAAAAAACAGAGTTGGGAAGGTATGAGCATCATTGCATCGCAATTCCCTTATGATGGGGCATTGAATCACAATATCGGTACGAGTGAACAAGAAAAGCCGACTATCAGCTCTAAAAAAGGTTCCAGAGAAATGGCTTCTTTCGTCGCCCGCCTCAACTACGCATACAACAATCGTTATGTGGCTACTTTCAACATGCGTGTGGACGGTTCGTCCAACTTCGCGCCGAAACACCAATATGGTATTTTCCCCGGAGGCTCTGTTGCCTGGAGGGTATCGGAAGAGAGTTTTATGGTAGATAATTTGCCTTGGTTCAACAACCTAAAACTGCGTGCGGGCATCGGAAGAACAGGAAATGCGGGAAACTTGACGGGTATTTATACCTATTATTCCACGTTGGAAAACGCTTATGCCTTTGACGGGAGTATGGTAAACGGAGTTGAGAAAAGGAAAATCGGAAACGAAAACTTGAAATGGGAAACATTAACCGACGTGAACTTCGGTATAGATTTCGGCTTCATAAAGAACCGGATTTCCGGGACGATTGACCTCTATCAGCGCACCCGTTCGGATGTCATTCTGCAAAAATCATTGATGTCTTACCACCAAATACGCACTATTGACTATAACTCTGCCGTCAAATACCAAGCCAGAGGGATAGACTTTGACATCACGACTACCAACTTCGATACAAAAGATTTCAGGTGGACTACCGAAATTAACTTTTCCTACTATGTAAATCGCACCATTAGCCGCGACCCGGATTTTATCCCGGAAATATATCAGGCATACCGCGAAAAGTGGGGTAATCGCTACTCCTATGTATCCGACGGTATCATTGGCGCAAGCGAAAATGTTCCATATATGGCGGGAGCGCAACCGGGAAGTATCAAACTGTTTGATTTAAACGGATATAAAACAGATGCGGAAGGGAACAAATTGCGTGACAATGAAGGACGATATATTTATTCAGGCACGCCGGACGGAGTAATTGATGCTGCCGACATGATTATCATCGGTAACACTACTCCCATACCTTTCAGTATCAACAACACGTTCCGGTACAAGAATTGGGATTTGAATTTATATTTGTATGGCTCGCTTCACGGTTACAGGCGAAATGATGTGCTGCAACAATCCTCAACCGACATTGCATCGCTTACCAACGGATTGAACGCTTTGCAAAACGTAAAAGACAGGTGGTCGCCCACAAACCCCGATGGTACATTACCGGGCGTTTATAACTCACTGTCTGGATTCAGTGAAGGCGATTTCTTCTACGAAAATGCGTGGTACCTGCGTTTGGATAATATTACGCTGGGATATTCCATTCCTTTGAAACGGGCAAATAAATGGGTAAAATCAATCCGTGCGTATGCTTCAACCCGCAACCTCTATGTGTTCACTCCTTTTGGAGGTATGGACCCGGAAACGGGGAACGGTATCGGAGCGTATCCCAATCAGCGTTCGTTCGCTCTTGGTCTTGATGTTAAATTCTAAAAAAGTGTCGCTATGAAAACAATAAAATACTTGTTCTTATCCGCATTGTTTCTCGTTCCTTCAAGTTGCATTGAATTGGAACGCGAAGATTACACGGAAATATATCCGGAGAACTTCTTTCAAAACGAGTCGGATATTAGGTTAGCTATAAACTCGTTGTATGCTACATTCAGTAGCAAGTGGGGTGGAGTGTACGAAGCCGGCAGGTTAGGTTATCAGGTCTTTCCCGATATGACTACCGACGCCTCATGGACTTCTTGGGGTTGGGAATGGGATCAAATGCGCTTTCAACAATGGTCGTCAACGATGAGCGGATATTTGTCGAACGTAATAAATAACACCTTTGATCACTACAATTACTTGTCGTCAGCTCGCGACGTTATTCGCAAAATAGAGGAAGCCCCTGCATCCGATGACGTGAAAGCACGTTATGCGGCGGAAGCATACGCACTGCGCGGATGGATGGGACTATATTTATATGATAACTTTGGACCTGTGCCCATTGCATCGGACGAAATACTCGACAATCCTGAAGAGTTTGTTTACCTGCCTCGCGCCACGGAAGAAGAATACGATGCTTTTATGGAAAACGATTTGAGAAAAGCCATAGAAGGATTGCCCGTAACAGCTTCCGTTCGTGGCAAATTGACGAAAGGGGCCGCCCGCATGATTCTTTTGAAATATTACATGATAAAGGGCTATTTCGACAAGGCGGAAACGCTGGTTCGCGAACTCTACGCAATGGAAGGAAGCACTTATGTACTATATCCCTCTTACAACGATATTTTCACGAAAGAAAATATGGGAAACAAAGAAATCATCCTTCCAATTCCTTGCAATAATCCGAACTCTGCCAATTACTTAACGGCACACATCGTACCCTCCGATTATACTTGGACAGAGAAATCCGCCACTTATGGGGGATATGTGATGCCTTGGCCCTTTTACGACACCTTTGAACAGGGAGATGACCGTTTGAAGAACATCGTTGTCGAATATACCAATACGAGTGGAAAAGTTGTAAAGCGTGAAGAATCGGGCAATCTCATATACGGCGCCATTCCTCTCAAATACGGAAAAGACCCAGATCATTCGGGAGATATGAGTAGTGTTGATATTGTAGTATTCCGGTATGCGGACGTGTTGCTTACATTGGCTGAGTGTATCAACCGCAACAACAAGCAACCAACCGCCGAAGCCATAGGTTTAGTCAACCGCGTGAGGGAACGGGTGGGACTTGCCCCACTAAGCGCAAGCGAAACTGCCACTTACGAAACCTTCAATGAAGCCATTCTGCGCGAACGGGGACACGAGTTTTTCTATGAAGGTTTGCGCCGTCAGGATTTGATTCGTTTCGGAAAATATGCCGAATATGCCAATGAGCGTATCCGTCTGGAAAACGAAAAGAAGGGAACTACTTACACACAGGTTGACAATACGCACAACAGATTCTGGATACCCATTTCAATCATCAATGAATCGAAGAGTGAGATTAAACAGAACGAAGGATATAATTAACGAGATTGGTAATGGCTTTCTTTCACAGAGCATTGATTCTTATTGCTTCCGCCCTTGTTTGGGGCGGATGCGGTAAGAGTTCCGGCGAACCGGAAAAAGTTCCTCCACAATGGGAACGTACTGCTCTCGGAGCCGACCTTTCTCTTCTACCCAGTTACGTAGCCGCAAATGCAGTATTCCAAGATGCGGAAGGAAATGACGTAAACGTGCTTTCCTTCTTAAAGCAAAAGGGGCTGAATTACGTACGTTGCCGTCTGTTTGTCAATCCCGATACGGATTCGGGGGCGTGCCAGGATATTACCTATGTTACTGATTTCGGCAAAACTGTTAAGAATGCCGGTTTAGAGTTACTCCTTGATTTCCATTACTCGGACACATGGGCTGATCCGGGCAAACAAACAAAGCCGGAAGCATGGAAAAACATACCGACAAACGAATTACCCGCGCAAGTGTATCAATATACAAAATCCTCTCTCACATCACTGAAAGAAGCGAGTGTTACTCCCAGATTAATTCAGATAGGAAATGAAATCACGAGCGGGATGTTGTGGGAGGATGGGAAGGTAAGTGTCTGGGAAAACGACCAAACCCCTCCGGGACGTTGGACTCTATTCCTTTCGATGCTTGCCGAAGCCTCAAGAGCTTGCCGTGAAATATGCCCCGATGCCAAGATCATTATTCACACAGACCGTTCCGGTGATGCCGAAACCTTGCGACGGTATTATCTCTGGTTGGAAAATGCGAATATAGATTATGACATTATCGGGTTGAGTTACTATCCGTTCTGGCACGGTACGTTTGCTGACGTGGCTTCCGTATTGACTGTAATGGGGCATTTGTTTTCTCAAAAAGAAATCATGTTCGTAGAAACGGCATACCCTTACAATGAGTGGGGATACCCTTCGGATAGCAAGTATCCATCGCTTTACCCGACTACTCCGCAGGGGCAGGCGGATTTTACCAAAGCGTTTGTTGCGCTTCTCGGTTCGTATCCGCAAGTAACGGGCTTGTTCTGGTGGTTTGCCGAAGAAACCTATTCTCCCAATATAAGGATTCATCCGGATATGCACAGAGGGCTGTTTCATAATCGCACCGGAAAAGCGCTGCCCGCACTCGACGAGCTAAAGACATTTATATAGTAATAGTTTCTATAACACATAAGATAATAAAAACAGTATGAGTATAATGAAAACAAAATTAAATCACCTCTTCCAATGCCTATTGGTCGTATTGTTCCTCTCACAAAGCGCCGACGCTTACGCGCAGGCTTTTTATGCAGATGCCAAAGGCGTGTTAAGAGAGAAGAAAAGCAATAAAGAAGTATCATTCTACGGAGTAAACTATACCCTCCCTTTTGCACACGCTTACCGTATGCACAAAGCATTGGGCGTTGACCTCAAAAAAGCGATTGACAAAGATGTGTATCACTTTTCCCGTCTCGGTTTCAATGCCTATCGCATCCACGTATGGGACGTAGAAATATCGGATTCGACAGGTGCCCTAAAAGAGAACGAGCACTTGGATTTACTGGATTATTTGGTGTACAAGCTAAAAGAGCGAGACATTAAGGTATTATTTACCCCGATGGCTTATTGGGGCAACGGCTATCCCGAAAGAGACGATACCAATCTGTCCGGTTTCTCTGCCAAGTGGAACAAACAGAACATCACAAAGGAAGAACCGGCTATTGTCGCTCAAGAACGTTACCTCAAACAATTCGTCAGCCACGTAAATCCATATACGGGCGTGGCATACAAAGATGAATCCGACATAGTAGGGTTTGAAATCAACAACGAACCGAATAATGATACGAAACCCGCCCTTACAACGGCTTATGTAAACCGGATGGTAAAAGCAATCCGATCAACCGGCTGTAAAGCTCCGCTGTTCTACAATGTAAGTCATAACTTCCAAAACACACAAGCTTTCTACAATGCCCAAATAGATGGCGGAACGTTTCAATGGTATCCCACAGGTTTGGTTGCCGGACGTACCCGCAAAGGCAATTTCCTTCCGGCGACAGACGTATACCCTATTCCTTTTGGTAACATAAAGAACTTTGATAAAAAAGTACGTGTGGTATATGAATTTGATGCGGCAGACATAGCCGACCCATACATATATCCCGCCGTAGCACGCTCTTTCCGGACAGCGGGCTTCCAATGGATTACTCAATTTGCTTATGACCCACTGGAGATGGCTTGGGCAAATACCGAATACCAGACGCATTTCCTCAATCTGGCTTATACTCCCGGCAAAGCCATTAGTATGAAGATTGCGGCAGAAGTAGTGCGACAGGTTCCCCGTTTAAAAGATTACGGATACTATCCGCTCGACACTGTATTTGATGCTTTCAGGGTGAGTTACAACGAGAAACTGAGTGAGATGAACACCACCACGCAATTCATGTATTCCAATACCACCCAAACTCAGCCCAAAGACGCCCGCTCTCTAACTGAAATCGCAGGCTGCGGAAGTTCACCCGTAGTAGCGTATGAAGGTATGGGAGCTTATTTCTTGGATAAATTATCAGACGGAATATGGCGGTTGGAAATAATGCCTGATGCCGTATGGTTAGAAGACCCCTTTGCCAAGCCTTCTTTAAAAAGACAAGCCGCCGCAGTACTGTGGAATGAACACCCCATGACTATCCGAATTCCAAATCTGAGAGATGACTTTACTTACGAAGCAACCAACGACGGTAATACGCGGAAAGGAAACGCGCGTGAAGCCGTTATACAAGCATACCCTGGCGTATATCTATTAATCCGTAAAGATACGAAAAACACGGATTGGAAAGGCGATTCGAAATGGGGGGCAATCCGTATAAAAGAATTCGTTGCGCCGGAAAGCAATCTATGTTCATTTGCCGTATTGCATCAACCGGCAAAGGCAATTACAGAGGGAAGCGATTATAAAATCTCAGCCAAAGTCGTGGGTCCTACTCTTCCCGATTCCGTTTGCGTATTTACAAACCGTTCGAGTATGCGGAGAGCGGTGCCGTTGGCAATGAAACGTACAGCAGGATACATGTATGAACTAACAATACCCGGTGAACGAATGCTGCCTAGTAGCTTAAATTATACGATAGCTATTTACCACAATGGCAAAGCTTTAACCTTTCCGGCAAACGTGGAAGGTATCCCAATGGATTGGGATTACTATTCATCGGCTGATTGGTCTGTACTGGTAGAACCCAAAGAGCAATTTATCACTCTACTAGAAGCACACGCCGATTTCAATACGATTGAAACTTACATGATTAAAGGAGCTTTCGTCTTGAAAACCATAAATACAGGCGCATCACCGGAAGACAAACGCACCTTGATAAATGCGAGAGAGTTAAAACCGGAGAACAGAATAGTTGTCCGTTCTTACATCAAAGATAAAACAGATGGAAGATTTAACGATTTGCCCGCTTGCAAGCAATTATATTTAAAGACAGGCGAAGTAATCGGAATTAGCGAATTAGAGGTAGGTTTTGTTACTACGGACGGCTACACTTACAAATTTGAAACATCGGTAAAGGCAAATGCTTTGCTTGAAATTCCCCTTGACAAACTTGTTGCTGGAAAAACAATCTTGCGTCCCACCGCTTACCCCAGTTTTCTACCCGATTATTTTACTCCGAAAACAGAAATACCTTTTGACATCCGGAAGATTGAATTTCTGGAAATTACTACGAAAGAAGGACAAAGCACAGAACACCCTGCCTTTGAAATAAAGAGTGCTTGGTTGAAATAATGTGTTGTTTTAACCCCTAATGCATTATAAGGAAGCAAGAAAGTATTAGGGCGAACGAAATACCCCCCCCTCACTTTCAACTTTCCCTTTTCAACCTTCAACGCCATAATGGAATTGAAAATAGAAAATGTGAGCATCTTATTTAATCTACGTAATAATAATATTGTAGAGGTATTATTTTATACTTTAACAGAAATAAAAATGAGAAAAAAAAGAAGAATTTTTAATGTAAAGCAATTGTTAATATGGGGATTGGGAGTATTATTGATAAGTTGCAATAATAAACCTTCCACCTTTAGTATAGGTGCCGATATTTCATTTGTTCCTCAAAACGAAGCACGCGGAGTTGTCTTTCAAGATGAAAATGGTATAGAAAAAGACATCTGTCTTATTATGGCAGACCATCATTTCGATAATATTCGTTTGCGCATATTTGTAAACCCTGAGGCAGAAAAAGGATATTCCCCTAAAGATGGCTTTTGCGATTTGAAGCATACCGTTGAGATGGCGAAACGTATTAAAGCCGCAGGAATGATGTTTACACTTAATTTTCATTATAGTGATACTTGGGCTGATCCGGACAAACAATACAAACCCTCTGTATGGGAAAGTTTAAGTGGCGAAGAATTGGAAAGTGAGCTTTATGAATATACCAAAAGTGTTTTATCTGCACTCAAAAAAGCTGATGTCGCCCCCGAGATGGTGCAAATCGGTAATGAGATTAATCATGGATTGCTCTGGCCAGAAGGATATATTAATGATAATGCAACGGAAGAAAATTGGATTTCTTTGATGGGACTTTATAAAGCTGGACAGCGTGCCGTTCGTGAAATTCTACCCAATGCCAAACTAATGATACATCTTGCTTTGGGTGGAGAAAACAAACTTTGTCGTCAATATTTGGATTATATGATAAAAAATAGAACGGAGTTTGATATTATTGGACTTTCTTACTATGAACAATGGCATGAAACATACAACGATTTGAAAACGAATCTCTACGATCTAGCGGCAACATACAATAAACCGGTATGTGTATGCGAATATGGCGCCAATAAAAATAATATAAAGATTATTAACGACATCGTTCGTTCCGTACCTAATGGGTTAGGATATGGAACAATGGCTTGGGAACCTACACAAACGTTATTTTCTTTTGAGAATGGTAATATTCAAGGACGGATGCCTCGATCTACTCAAGAGGGACAAGTTTTCAAACAAATTGCCTCAAAAGAAATCTTTAGCATTTATGATGAGATTTACGCACAATATTCCAATTCTCAATATCAATCAAACGTAGAACCTCCATTTAAGCGTATTTTTGATAAAGACGAACAAATAATCGGAGCCGATATATCTTGGGTGCCACAACAAGAAAATAATGGATTAAAATTCTCAGACGAAGGCGTAGAAAAGGATGTATTAGATATACTTAAAGATAATAAGTTTAATTGGATACGGTTACGGTTATTTGTTGATCCAACAGCTGAAAATGGTTATTCCAAGGAAGGTTATTGCGGACTGGGACAAACCTTTAAGATGGCAAAACGTATCAAAGCTGCTGGCTTAAAATTCTTATTGGACTTCCATTACAGTGATAACTGGGCAGATCCTGGTAAACAATTTATCCCTGCATCATGGAGGCGTTTTGGCGGTTCGGGATTAGAAGGACAAATCTATCGGTATTCTTACGAGACCATTAAAAAGTTTATTGAAGAAGGAATTACTCCTGATATGGTGCAAATTGGCAATGAAATTAATCACGGTATGCTTTGGGCACAAGGTAAAATAGAAGATAGTTATATACCTTTCGGCGTTTTACTGCGTTGTGCAAGTGCGGGTGTTCGCGCTGCTGATCCTTCTATTATGATTATGGTGCATATTGCTTGTGGAGGGCAGAATAAGGAGTCCGTTGCATTTTTAGATAAGATACTTAGCCGTGACGTTAAGTTTGATATCATTGGACAGTCTTATTATCCTGAATGGCATGGAACGCTCGACGATTTAAAGAATAATCTTACCGATTTGGCAATACGTTATGAGAAACCGATTATTGTTGTTGAGTACCAGAAGTATCCCAAAGAAGTAAATGAAATAGTAAAGGCACTACCCAACGGTCTCGGATGGGGCACATTTATCTGGGAAGCAACCTCGCCACGTTGGGGTAATTTATTCGATAAAGAAGGCAAAACCACTGAAACTATGGCTATTTATTCTGTATTATAGAAATGTATATAATGTCTAATATCAATAATTTATGAAACAAATATTCGGGCTCTTATGCTTAATTTTTTGCACCATTCCTGTTTGCGCACAGCAAAGTAATAGCCGGGTGATAACACCTTTCGATGCGAATTGGAAATTTGCTTTGAGCGATTATAAAAAAGCAAGTAATGCGGGATTCAATGATAAATCATGGCGAGTATTAGATTTACCTCACGATTGGAGTATAGAAGGTAAAAATCTACAGACAGAACAGGGTGGAGGGAATGTCGGTTATTTTCCCACAGGCATAGGTTGGTATCGTAAAACATTCGACATCTCGAATTTAAATAAAGACAAAAAGATACGCATTGAATTTGACGGGGTGTACGAAAATAGCGAAATATGGATCAATGGTACTTATTTAGGTAAACGTCCCTATGGATATACCAGTTTTTCGTATGACCTAACCCCTTATCTGAAGCCCAAAGGGAATGTGGTCTCAGTACGTGTTGATAATTCACATCAGCCCAATTCCAGATGGTATTCCGGGTCTGGTATATATCGCCATGTACGGTTGGTTGAAACTAATCAAATACATTTTGAGAAATGGGGTATATTTTCATACACAAAAGAAATAGGAGATGATCGGGCAACTCTTTCCATAAAAGCATCCGTTGCAAATGAAAAAACCATTGCAATGGATAAGGTAATGATTAAAAACGTACTTTATACGAAAAGTGGTGTTGAAGTGGCAAGTAGTCAGTCAAGTATTGACTTGAAAGCGAATACAACGAAAGAGGTAGAACAGGAAATTGCAGTTTCAAATCCTGCTCTATGGTCATTAGATAATCCGAATCTATATACGCTTGCATCTTATGTCTATGTAAATGGCAATGAAGAGGATTGTGAGCTAAATACAATTGGCATCCGCACCATTCAATGCGATGTGAATAAAGGTTTTCTACTCAATGGCGAAAGAGTGAAAATGAAAGGAGTAAACCTACATCATGATGCAGGGGCTGTGGGTACAGCTGTTCCTGAGAGGGTTTGGGAAAGGAGAATTGAGATTCTCAAATCGGGAGGATGTAATGCTATCCGTACCTCTCATAATCCTCCAGCACCAGAGTTTCTTGATTTATGCGACCAATTAGGAATACTCGTCATGGATGAGGCTTTTGATGAATGGTTGGTTGGTAAGCGTGATTATAGTTATAAATTATATTTTGCCAACTGGTACGAACAAGATTTGAAAGCCATGCTTCTTAGAGATCGGAATCACCCTTCTGTTGTTATGTGGAGTATTGGAAATGAAATTCCCGATCAGGGAACAGCCGAAGGTTCCGAATTGGCGAAAAAAATGATAGCAATATGTCATAGCCTTGATCCTACCCGTTTAGTTACGGCTGGTAACGATAATATCGCCGCCGATAAGAATCGTGCCACGGAAGAGTATCTGGCAGCTTATGAGAATGATATTGTCGGTTACAATTATCCCGACCGATACCATGAAAGACGTGAATTACTGTACAGTATTGACAAAGCCAAATATCTCAATAGAAGAGTGGTAGCTACCGAAACGAGTGGTATAGGAGGCAACAGGGTACGGACTGCAATCCCTTCTATGTCAGGTTTTAATTTAAGAAGAGGTTCGTCAGCCGTAACTCAATTAATAGACGTTGAACAACGATGGAAGTTTACGCTCCTGAACGATTATGTAATAGGGGATTTTATATGGACAGGTATTGATTATTATGGAGAAACCTTTTGGCCTTCGCGAGGTGCATCTTCCGGTTATCTCGATAATTGCGGGTTCAAAAAAGACGGTTATTACTTCTTCAAGAGTATTTGGACAAATGAGCCGGTATTGCATTTAACATCAAACTGGAATAGAGAGGGTGAAGAAGGAAAGGTTGTGCCGGTTATTTGCTTTACAAACTGTAGTGAAGTAGAATTGTTTATAAATAATAACTCGTATGGTGTGAAAACGTTTGAATTTCCACGTACAGGCAATTCTGGCAACTGGAATTCATACGAACCAGAAAAAGTATTCACTTCTACTGCCGATTTACATCTGGCATGGGACGTTGTTTATCAGCCGGGTGAAATAAAAGCGGTAGGTAAAAAAGATGGTAAAGAATACGTGAGCCGCATAGTTACTACGGGTGCTCCGATTAAAATTCGTCTCTCTGCAGATAGAGATGTAATTAAAGCCTTGCCATCTGATGTAGCACATATTACAGTTGAAATATTAGATAAAAATGATAATCTGGTTCCTTATGCTGATAATTTGGTTAAATTTGAGATTGATGGTGCTGTAATCATTGGTGTAGAGAGTGGTAATTTAAGCAACCTTTCGTCTGTTAAAGCTCACGAACGCAAAGCATACGGAGGGCTATGTCAGGCTATTTTACAGGCTAAAAAAGAAGGTGTATTTTATTTTAAAGCTATTTCAGAAGGGCTTCAAAGTGCAGAGTTAGAAATTACAGCAATAAAATAGTTACCTCTTCTTCCTCTTTTTAACTCCTTCTGAGGGTGTGCCAAACAAAATATTGTGACAGACCCTCACTCTATACGGTATCTTTCGTTTGCAAAAGAATATGAAGATAAAGCCCATGAGAAACCTACTATTTCTAATACTATGCTTCCTGTCGTTATTAAATATTCATGGGCAACAATCCATGGACTACAGGATATACGAGAATCTGATATTGAGTCAGGAGGCTCTTTCTGTCAGATGTTTTGTACAAGACAAGCAAGGATTAATATGGATAGGTTCGGATAAAGGACTGTTCAGTTACGGCGGTTATACACCCCACCAACATTTTACATACGGTGACAGTACGAATTTACCTATAAATTGCAGTCTTTTATACGATAACGACTATTTACTCCTAGGTTCACAAAAGGGAATCTTGATGTATAATTACAAGCGCGAAGCATATGAATCCTTTCCTTTGGAATTTAATGCCGAAGTAGTAGCAATGGCTCTCGTAGGAAATAATTTGTGGATAGGTTCAACGGTTGGTTTGTTTAGATATAATTTCAAGGATAATACGCTTGAAGAAATCATGTTGGGAAAAGACTCCACTCAACATATTGAGCTGGTATATTCTGTTATAGAAGATGAGGGGGATATCTATGTGGGTACATTTAAGGGTTTTGGTAAATATTCCTTGAGTGATAAACAGTTTGAGTATATCAATCTTGCTTCTTTGGGTATAGGCGAAATGGTTTTTGTCAATTCTTTATTAAAGGATGAAAAAAGGAAATGTATTTGGGTAGGAACCGGCGGATTACTTATTAAATATACGCCATATACAAACAAATTGGAAAGTAAAGGCCTTTTTTCGGTTGTAAAATCAATGGGCCTCGACAGAAACAATAACCTCGTTATAGGAACAGATAACGGACTATTCATCATATATAATGAAACAACCGTTGAGTATGTACAACACGATTCGCGTGACTTGAAATCATTGTCCAATAATATCGTATGGGCTGTTTATACCGATTCCAATCAAAATATCTGGCTAGGAACAGATTATGGCATTTCTATGTCGCCAGGGAATCGTAGCTTTGAGTTTATTCCTATCCATCAATTAACCGGTTCCAGAGAAGGAAATCATTTTTATTCCATTTATAAAGATTCATCAGGATATTATTGGCTTGGAGGAACAAATGGGTTAATACGTACCAATAATTTAGCTCCCGGAACTGTATCTAAATGGTATATGATGAATCATATAAATAGTTATATCACTCATAATCATATTAGAGACATATTTGAAGATAAAGATAATAATTTGTGGGTAGCAACCGATATGGGAATCAATCGCTACGATTATAAAACGGAACGATTTATAAGCTATCATATAACTGATACAAGTGGCATATATACCTCCACTTGGGGGTATCATCTTTTGGAAGATCATTCAGCTAATCTTTGGATAGCTACCTGCATGAGTGGTATATTAGTAATAAATAAGAAAACATTGAAAAATACGAATCCGACAACTTGTATTGCCGATAAATGTTTTTCTATATCCTCCGGTCTATCGGGTAATTTCATAAATCATATTGTTCTCGATAAAAAAGATAATATCTGGGCTTTAGTCAATAATATCAGTATAGATAAGATTCAAACGGTAGATGACAAAATTATCCATATCCCTATTTTAGAATATACAGAAGGCGCCAAACCTCGTTTAATAATGTGTGATTCAGAAGGGTATATTTGGGTAGGATTCAGAGGAGGAGTAGCGAAAATCCATGCAGAAACTCTTCAAACAGAAACAATCACATTTTCCAGTAATAATATAGAATTACTCTCAATGATTGAAGTTGACCATACGATTTGGGTTTCGTCTACAAATGGCATTTGGATTATTGACAGAAAGAAATTGACAACGCATCACCAAAACATTATGAATAGGGCGTTTACCAGTCTATATTATGACAAAGAATGGAAACGGGTGTATATGGGTACCATTGATGGGTTGTCGCTAACACAACTTCCGGTTGTATATAACAATAAAAATGATTCACCCATAATAATTACTGCATTATACGTTAATGATATGGCTTTACCTACTCAGAGCTATCAAGGAACAAGCATTCGTTATCTGGATTATATCCGGCTAAAACATAATCAGAACACATTTACTTTAGAATTTTCGGATTTTAATTTTTCACGAGAATCGAGAAGTATATTCATCTATAAACTCAATCGAACGGATGATGTCTGGCATACGTTAAAGGTGAATGAAAATATCGTATCATTTTCTAATCTTAAGTCTGGGAAATATTCGCTTTTAATCAGTCGTTGGGGAGTGAATGGGCGTCCGTCGGATATCGTAAAGACATTTGAGATAGAAATCATGCATCCTTGGTATCTTACAACATTTGCCAAATGTATTTATATTGTCATACTGATAGCTATGATGTTATGGACAATCTATTTCTTTAAAGTCAGGAATCAATTACGCTTTGAGCGTCTCGAAAAAGCAAAAACATTGGAACAATCCAGGCTAAAGATAGACTTTTTTACAGAAATCTCACACGAATTAAAAACACCTTTAAGTTTAATCATTGCACCACTTAGCCAGCTTCTTCTTGAAACAAAAAGGAATCCGAGTGAAAAGAAAACGTTGAATCTTATCTATCAAAATGCAATGAAGCTAAACTCTTTGATACATCAAGCCATTGAATTTTATAGAAATGACAGTAAAACGCATTTAGGACTGATTACTTCACATATCGAATTCGTCGAATTTGCCAGGACTCTTTTTTCTACGTACACAGAAAGCATGAAAGATAAACAAATTGCATTTATCTTTAGTTCAAATTTAAATACGATTTATTTAAATATTGATGTTATCAAAATAGAATCTGTTTTAAATAACCTGTTGACGAATGCTTGCAAATATACAAATAAAGGCGACAGCATTATGCTGACACTCGACTATTCACCGCAAAATGAAGTGCTAGAAATAAGAGTATCCGATACTGGTATCGGTATTTCCCAGCAAGATGTACTATATGTATTCCAACGCTTTTTTCAATCATCAATAAATTCTCAAAATAAAGACGGGACGGGACTCGGATTGTATTTGGTTAAGAAATTCGTGGAGCTTCATGGTGGAACAATATATGTCGAATCGAATAAAGAAAGTGGAACCTCCTTTATTATTCGTTTACCAATAGAAAGTTCTGTTGAGTCTGAAAAAAATATTTCCGAAACAGAACATGTATTAGATGAAGGGATGAATAAACCTTTGATTGTTATCGTTGAGGATAATACGGATATTGCGGCGTTTATATACAATATATTTGTGCCAGAGTACCGATGTGTCATTGCCCATAATGGTAAAGTCGGCTTAAAACTAAGCATGGAACTACTACCAGATTTAATGATCGCAGATATAATAATGCCGGTTATGGATGGTTTGGAAATGTGTCATCGATTGAAAAGTCATGTCCCTACATCAACCATTCCAATCATTCTTCTGACGGCAAAAGATGATATAACAACGGAACTAAATAGCATAAATCTTCACGTTGACGTCTTTATCCCCAAACCGTTTAACCAGTCCGTACTCTATTCAAGAGCCAAACAATTAATTGCCAGCAAAAGTCAATTAGAAAAAAAAGTACGGATTGAAATATTATCCGAACCCAAAATGGAAGCAGAGGTTTCGTATGCTGAAAAGTTATTGGCAAACATCACGCAAGTAATAGAAGAAAACATATCCGATTCAAATTTTAATGTAAACATATTGTGTAAAATAGTTGGCGTGAGTCAAAAACAACTTTACCGTAAAATAAAACAATTAACGGGTATGACTACAATAGAATACATCAAATCTATAAAGTTAAAAAAAGCGGCAATATTACTTTCCAGCAAAAAATTTACCGTATCTGAGGTAATGTATATGGTAGGATTCTCCAATCATTCTTATTTTGCAAAATGTTTCTTTGCTCAATTTGGTAAAACGCCTAACCAATACAACGAACTGTCTTGTACTAAAATAGCTTTACTAAATAATCACCCATAAAAATGAAACTGTAAAGTCGTATTAGGACAAGTCAGATAAATAATTAATAGTCAGAAATTTTGTTTATATAGAAAAAAGGTATAAATTTGAACCCGAAATGGATGCAGAATAAGTTACGCCAGGTACGCCATTTAAGTGCTAAAGTTTTGGGACTAATTCGTAGCCA
>SNRY01000153.1_pt1 | contig 25127 bp, 18 predicted proteins | sample 4693421 | NCBI WGS metagenome assembly SNRY01 (sample SAMN11003215, study PRJNA524138) | termite gut metagenome | isolation source: Bacteroidetes bacterial symbionts from single cell of protist host amplifed... | host: Streblomastix strix ... | reverse complement strand
GGACGTTGGATATGGTTTTCCGTGAAGACGAACAGCGAAAGCGCACGAAACATGCGGCTGAAAATTTTGCTATTGTTCGCAAAATTGCCCTAAATCTCTTAAAAAAGGACTGTGGAAAAGAAAGTCTGCGATCGAAACGGCTCAAAGCCGGTTGGAACAAAGAGTATTTAATTGATCTATTCAAATTGTAATGCGTTAACCCTGTGATTATATCTTGTTGTTTTGCTGATTGATAAAATGAATTAAAATTTGCTATAACATAATCTTTTTTGTAGTTTTGTCCGTTATAAAACAAAAACTCAAAAGAATTATTATTATGACCTTTAATATCTCAAGCTCATTACTTTTTAGCCGCTTACAAGCTATTAGCCGTGTAATCAATTCAAGAAATTCTTTACCGATTTTAGACTGTTTTCTCTTTCGGATAGAAGACTCCATATTGTCTGTAACGGCTTCGGATAGTGAAACAACGATGATTACTTCTGTTACATTGAACGATAGTGATTCGAATGGCTCGTTTGCCGTAGTTGCCAAAACCATTTTGGATGCATTCAAAGAATTACCCGAACAGCCGCTTAATTTTACTGTGGATTTTGATACTTACGGAATAGTCGTGAAATACCAGAACGGAATGTATAACTTGGTAGGACAGAATGCCGATGAATTTCCACAGTCGGTAACAGTGGGCACTGATGCCGTACGTTTGAACATGAATGGACAAATGTTGATGAGTGGCATTAACCGTGCTTTTTTTGCCACTGCCGATGATGAATTACGACCCGTAATGAATGGAGTATATTTTGATATTACTCTCGAAGATATTACGATTGTTGCCTCCGATGGGCACAAATTGGTTCGCTGTAAAATATTGGATGCTTGCGGAGAGGAACATGCAGCATTTATTCTTCCCAAGAAGCCGGCTTCATTGCTGAAAAGCTTGTTGCCCAAAGAAGCAGGGGAGATTGGGATAAAGTTCGACCAACGGAACGCTGTTTTTACTCTTGAAAATTATCGTATGGTCTGTCGATTGATCGAAGGACGTTACCCCAATTACAATTCGGTTATTCCGCAAGCCAATCCCTATAAGATAATCATTGACCGTCAACAACTTTTGAGCGCATTGCGTCGCGTGTCCATTTTCTCTTCACAAGGCAGTAGTCTTATCAAACTTCGTTTGCAGGAAAATAAGATTATTGTTTCAGCACAAGACATTGATTTTTCTACCTCTGCTGAAGAAACATTGGTATGCCAATACACGGGCGACGAAATGAATATTGGGTTCAAATCATCTTTCCTGATAGAAATTCTTAGTAATATCTCGGCAACTGAAGTAACTATTGAATTGACCGACCCTTCGCGTGCAGGTATCATTCTTCCCATAGAACAAGAAGAAAATGAAGATTTGCTGATGTTGCTGATGCCAATGATGTTGAATGATTAGTTTTCATTATTTATAGACAATGAAATTAGAGTTAAAGAATCCTCTGATCTTTTTTGATTTGGAGACTACAGGTATCAATATCAACAGTGATCGGATTGTAGAAATAAGCTATCTTAAAGTATATCCTGACGAGAATGAAGTATCGAAAACCTTTCGTGTTAATCCCGAAATGCACATTCCCGAAGAGGCATCGGCTGTACATGGAATTTATGATGCTGATGTAGCCAACTGTCCTGTTTTTAAAGAAATAGCGAGAAGTATAGCCAATGACATTGAAGGGTGCGATTTGGCAGGATTCAACTCCAACCGTTTTGATATTCCTGTACTGGCGGAAGAATTTCTTCGTGCTGAAGTAGATATTGACATAAGCCGCCGTAAATGTATTGACGTACAAGTTATTTTCCATAAGATGGAACAACGTACACTTTCTGCAGCATATAAATTTTATTGTGGCATGGATTTGGAAGATGCACATACAGCCAAAGCTGATGCCCGCGCTACTTATGAGGTCTTGAAATCTCAATTAGACCATTATTCGGAGCTGCGAAATGATGTGGCGTTTTTGTCTGGTTTTTCCAGCTTTACCAAGAATGTGGATTTTGCGGGGCGTATGGTGTATAATGAAGACAATGTGGAGGTGTTCAACTTCGGTAAATATAAAGGTCAGGTTGTATCCGAGGTCTTGCGGAAAGACTCCGGATATTACGGTTGGATAATGAATAACGATTTTACCTTGAATACGAAAGCAATGTTGACAAAGATTCGTTTGAGGGATAAAGTTTAAGTTGTTCTGTAAAAGTGGTATATCCATCGGTAATATGCGGCTAAATTAAATTCCCCCAAGCACAGTTACGCGTAATTTTTGAGGTTATCCTTATTAGCATATTGTTTATGCTTGAAAAGAAAATCATACTCGGCATCACCGGAAGTATAGCCGCCTATAAAGCTTGTTATATTATTCGCGGATTGATAAAGAAAGGGGCAGAGGTGCAAGTGGTTATTACTCCGGCAGGAAAAGAATTTATCACCCCCATTACTCTTTCCACATTAACCGGTAAACCGGTTATCAGCGAATTTTTTGCGGGGCGAGATGGAACTTGGAATAGCCATGTTGACCTCGGACTGTGGGCGGATGCCATGTTGATAGCCCCTGCTACGGCTTCCACTATAGGGAAAATGGCAAATGGGATAGCCGATAATATGTTAGTCACTACTTACCTCTCTGCTAAAGCTCCTGTATTTATCGCCCCTGCTATGGATTTGGACATGTATGCCCATTCATCTACACAAAAGAACTTGGATAAGCTTCGCTCTTTCGGCAATTACATTATAGAGCCCGGTGAAGGAGAATTAGCCAGCCGTTTAGTGGGTAAGGGTAGAATGGAGGAACCTGAAAACATTATCCGCATACTTGAGAATTTCTTTTCTTCCCAGCAGGATTTAGCAGGCAGGAAAGTATTGATAACAGCAGGACCGACGTACGAGAAAATAGACCCTGTGCGTTTTATCGGTAATTATTCATCAGGGAAAATGGGCTTTGCATTAGCAGAAGAATGTGCGCGGCGAGGTGCGGAAGTAACTCTTGTTGCGGGTCCTGTTTGGCAGAAAACCATTCATCCGAATATCCGTCGCATAGATGTGGAATCTGCTGAAGAAATGTACGCCATTGCTATGCAAGAATACCCGAAAACCGATGTCGGAATACTTTCTGCCGCAGTAGCGGACTTTACTCCTAGTGATGTTCCTGATAACAAGATAAAGCGTGGAGGGGATACGTTGGTATTATCTTTGAAACCAACGCTTGATATTGCTGCCTGTTTAGGCAAGATAAAACGTCCGGGGCAATGCTTAATTGGCTTTGCACTTGAAACCAATAATGAGTTACAAAACGCCCAAGATAAACTTCAGCGGAAGAATTTTGATTTTATCGTTCTCAATTCTTTAAATGATAAAGGGGCGGGGTTTCGCCATGATACCAATAAGATAAGCATTATTGACAGCAAAGGGAAGACGGATTACGGATTGAAATCCAAAATAGAAGCAGCCAAAGATATTATTGACAGGATAATTAAGGGTTATTGATACGCAAATTTCCTATTTTTGCGGACTAAATACAATAAAACTTACAGTTATGCCTCTAAACTTGCCGGATAAACTACCGGCTATAGAACTTCTGAAAGAAGAAAATATCTTCGTGATAAATAATTCACGGGCTGCCCAGCAGGACATCCGCCCGTTGAAAATTACCATTTTGAACTTGATGCCGTTGAAGATAACGACAGAAACAGATCTTATCCGCTTGCTTTCCAACAGCCCACTTCAAGTGGAAATATCTTTTATGAAGATAACAAACCATACGTCGAAAAACACTCCTGCCGAACACATGAAGGCTTTTTATACGGACTTCGACGACATACGCAAAGAGAAATACGACGGGATGATTATCACCGGTGCGCCGATAGAACACTTGGATTTTGAGGAAGTTACCTATTGGAAGAAGCTAACGGATATATTCGAGTGGGCGCGTACACACGTTACTTCCACCCTCCATATATGTTGGGCGGCACAAGCGGGGATGTATTATTATTACGGAGTGCCTAAATATTCGTTGGAGAAAAAAATGTTCGGCGTTTTTAAACATCACATTACGCAAGATTCACCACCTCATCATATTGTGAGGGGATTTGACGATGCGTTTTTTGTGCCTCATAGTCGCTATACGGAAACGCGCAAAGAAGATGTTTTAAAAGCGCCAGCATTGACGTTGCTTGCCGAGTCGGAAGAGTCGGGTGTTTATATGACAATGGCACGCAACGGACGAGAAATTTTCCTAACCGGACATTCTGAATATTCTCCTCTTACGTTGGACGCGGAATACCGCCGCGACAGAGGAAAAGGACTTGATATAGATATTCCCAAAAATTATTATACGGACGAAGATCCGTCAAAAAGACCGTTAGTTCGATGGAGAGGGCATGCTAATTTGTTGTTTGCAAACTGGCTGAATTATTGCGTGTATCAGGAAACTCCTTATCATATTCAGGATATTCAATGACGGCAGGAAAAAGAAGAATAGAGTTAATATCCCCTGCCAAAAACTTAGCTTGCGGCATAGAAGCCGTTAATCACGGTGCAGATGCTGTTTATATAGGTGCATCAAACTTTGGTGCACGCGCTGCTGCCGGAAATTCACTAGAAGATATAACTACGCTGATTACATACGCCCATCTCTATCATGTTCGTGTATATGTAACAATGAATACGATATTAAGAGACGATGAGTTATGCGAAGCGGAAGACCTGATTTGGAAATTATATCATGCCGGTGCGGATGCTCTCATCATTCAAGACCCAGGTATCACTCGCCTTCATCTTCCCTGTATCTCTTTACACGTTAGTACGCAAGCAGATAATCGTACGCCTGAAAAAGTAGAGTTTTGGGCTTCTGCCGGTTTTCGCCAAGTAGTATTGGCACGCGAACTCTCGCTAGCTGACATTGAGAAAACACATAAAGCTTGCCCTTCCGTTTCCCTTGAAGTTTTTGTGCACGGTGCATTGTGTACTTGTTATAGCGGACAGTGTTATGCCGGACAAGCATACTCAAAGCGAAGCGCCAATAGAGGAGAGTGTCCTCAATTCTGTCGTTTGCCTTTTGATTTAGTTGATTCTGAAGGTAGGATGGTTATGGAGAATAAGCATCTTTTGTCTTTAAAAGATTTGAATTTAAGCGATGAGCTAGAAAAATTGATGGATGCGGGGGTATCTTCCTTTAAAATAGAAGGGAGATTGAAAGATGTATCTTATGTAAAGAATATCACTGCCTTTTACCGCCGAAAGCTCGACGCAATATTCATGCGTCGTCAGGAATACATCGGTGCGTCTTCGGGCGTTTGCCGATTTTTCTTTACTCCACAACCAGACAAAAGCTTTAACCGAGGCTTCACCGATTATTTTTTGTACGGGCGTCCTGAAAATAGTCAATCGGTTGATACCCCAAAGTCATTGGGAGAAAAAATGGGAACAGTCAAAAAAATACAAGATAAATGCCTGATTGTTGCCAGCGAAAAGTCGTTTCATAATGGAGACGGAATATGCTACCTGGATGAAAAGGAGCAATTACAAGGTTTTCGCGTCAATCGCGCGGAAGGAAATAAGTTGTATCCGCATGAGATGCCGGAGATAACGCAGGGAGCGATATTATATCGCAATTATGACCAGGAATTTGAGCATGTTCTTTCCCGAAAATCGGCGGAAAGAAAAGTGATTGTATCTATTATCTTAGCAGAAAATAATTTCGGCTTTTCATTGACTTATGCGGACAAAAACGGAAACAGTGTTACTCTTTCTCTTCCTTACGAAAAGGTTCGAGCGCGCATACCACAAACAGAGAGTTTAAAAGTGCAGCTCGGCAAATTGGGCGATACTCCTTTTATGGTAGGGCGCATAGATATTAATTTCACGGAAGATTGGTTTATCCCCGTATCCGCCTTGACTGCTTTCCGCCGCCGGACGGTAGAAAAGCTGATTGCTGCCCGCCGGATAACTTTCCGGCAAGAAACGAACGTGATGAAGCCGACCTTTCATCCTTTCTCGCAGAAGGCACTGACATATTTGGGAAACATATATAATTCGCAAGCTGTATCTTTTTATCGAGACCACGGCGTTGCTGATATATCTCCCGCCTATGAACAAAAACCGCCGGAAGATGCTACACTTATGTTTTGCAAACATTGCTTGCGCTACAGCATGGGGGTTTGCCCCACATTGCAAAAAGGAATATCACCCTATAAAGAACCTTTCTATTTGAGAACAACGAATGGGAAACGGTTTCGCTTGTTTTTTGATTGTAAGAACTGCGTGATGCAAGTGATGGCGCATTAGGGGCTCATCGGTATATTAACATTATTAAAAATATTATGGAAACAACCCGTCAAAACAAAATAGCTCGTCTGCTCCAAAAAGAATTGGGCAATATATTCCTTTTGCAAACCAAAACCATGAAGGGAGTATTGATATCCGTAAGTGTTGTTCGCGTTAGTCCCGATATGAGTTATGCACGCGTGTATCTTAGCGTTTTCCCTCCTGAGAGAGGTGAGGAGATAGTAAAAAACATCAATAGTAATGTCAAATCTATCCGCTATGAATTGGGAACCCGTGTCCGTTTTCAATTACGCATTATTCCCGAATTGATTTTTTTTGTTGACGACTCGTTAGACTACATAGACAAGATAGATTCTTTATTGAAATGAACCTTTCTTTCCTGATTGCCAAGCGTTATCTCTTTTCAAAGAAAAAACATAATGCCATCAATATCATCTCTGCGGTATCTGTATGTGGGGTAACACTTGCTACGTTGACGCTTGTTTGTACCCTTTCCGTGTTCAACGGTTTTCAGGATACGGTAACCGGCTTTTTCACTGCTTTCGACCCCGAACTGAAAATCACTGTTCGCGAAGGAAAAGTATTCGATGCGCAAGCCGACTGTATTCACCGGCTTCGTTCTTTGCCGGAAATTGCTGTGCTGACCGAAACGCTGGAAGAGAATGCCATGGTGCAATACAAAGATAAACAAGTGATGGCAGTTATAAAAGGTGTGGAAGATAACTTTGAGCAGCTTACCGCTATTGATGACATTCTATACGGTTCCGGAAAATTTATGCTCCATGACCCTATCGTGAACTATGGTATTCCGGGCATAGAGTTGATTTCCAAGCTGGGGACGGGCATACAATTTACCGGTTATCTGTCTGTATATGCTCCTAAACGGAACGCCGGAGCAGTGAACATGAATAATCCTATGTCTTCCTTCAACATAGAGTCTTTGTATTCGGCTGGAGTGGCTTTTGTAGTGAATCAGCAGAAGTACGACGGACAATACATACTTACTTCTCTGGACTTTGCCCGCCGCTTGTTGGATTATCAAACGGAAGTTTCTGCCATTGAACTGAAATTATCTCCGGCAGCCGATGTTTCTTCCGTTAAAACAAAGATAGAGAGCATTGTAGGGGACAATTACTTTGTTCAGACCCGCTATGAGCAACAACTCGACGTGTTTCGTATCATGGAGGTAGAAAAGCTAATCTCTTATCTTTTTCTGACTTTTATATTGGTAATAGCCTGCTTCAACGTCATCGGTTCACTTTCCATGCTGATACTGGATAAAACAGAAGACATTATTACACTACGCAACTTAGGGGCTGATAACCGGATAATCTCTCGAATCTTTCTTTTTGAAGGATGTATGATTTCGTTTTTCGGAGCTTTAACAGGTATTTTGTCGGGAATTACACTTTGCTTTATTCAACAAAAATTTGGAATAATCTCCATGGGAGCAAACGGAGGGTTTGCCGTCAGTGCCTATCCCGTCAGCGTGCATGTGAGTGACGTGTTGCTTATTTTTATTACTGTGCTTATAATCGGTTTCTTGTCCGTATGGTATCCGGTGTATTATTTGAGCCGAAGGTTGCTTCGCATAAACACCGGAAACAAGTTATCTGATGATAAGTGTATTTAGAGAATTTGCTTTTAGTTGAGGGGCATATATTGTTTCGTTTACTTTTATGTTTATTGTTTTGTCCATTGCTTCTTCGTTTCTTGCTACGATAACTATACTTTTATCAGGATTACGGAAAGCCAGTAAGTCGTTGTAAGAGCCTTCGAGCGTTAACTTTTTTGCACCCGGTTTCACGTAATGGCTTACGTGTTTCAACACATAATATTCGGGAGTATATTCAAACGTTTTATCTTCGTTCACTACCACCAATGAATTTTGTTCCCATCCCCAAGTACTGATACCACCCTTCATCAGAGATGTATTCCAGTACATATATGCGGACACTCCATTGTTCAGGTAGTGCTTCATTAAGTTCCATGAATAAACGGCACCTTTCCAAGTGTTCTTTCCATTCCCACATTCTTGTTCGGTTTGGTACAACAGCATATCAGGGTATCTTTTATGGAGTCCCGGAAGCGCATCTTTACCTGCCCATTGAAAGCCGGCGCCTTTAATATATTTACCGGCAACGGGGTCTGTAAATATTGTATCCACCAAAGATTCATTCGGGCGCTCCATCGTTCCAAACATGACGTCCACTCCCTTTGCTTCCATTGCCGGACCCAAATACTTGCCAATAAAGTCTGCTAAGCCGGCAGCCGTCCAACAGCAACTGGGGAATGTTTGATTCGAATTAAACTCATTTTGAGGCATAACGGCAAATATATGAATCCCTTCGTTTCTATAAGCCTCTATGAATTTGGAAAAGTAGAGAGCGTAAGCCTTTAAATAAGGTTCTTCCCGGATAAACATATCCGTACCTTCCTTGCCTTGCCGGTTTTCCGGCAACCCATTTTCAACTGTAGAGCGACCGGCATAATGCTTATTATGCTTCATCCAAGAAGGAGGAGACCAAGGAGAAGCCCAAATCTTGATGTCCGGTAAATATTTTTGAGCACTCTTTATAAATGGGACAAGTGTTTTCTTATCGTGTTCGATAGAGAAATTTGCCATTGCAAAATCATTTTCCGTTTCATCGTAAGAATACCATTCTATGGCAAAATCATTGGCAGCAACGGGCATTCGGCATATTGTAAAGTTTGCGCCGACTCCCGGACTGAATAATTCTTTCATAATGCTTTCTCTCACTTGAGCATCGAGCACACTAAGAGAAGTCCACCCCAATTCATTAAAGCATGTGCCGAACCCTTGGATAGTTTGCTGTACATTGGAGGGGTCAATAACTACGTCAACTGTTGCCGAATTGACACTCGGAGTTACAATTGGTTGGATTTCCCAATACGAATTTTCCGTCGTACTTACCAATTCTGCACCGGAGGGAGAAGTAGAACAAGCAACTCCCATAAAAGCAAACAAAACGAATAAACTGATAGTTGTTTTCATAAAACCTTTTTTGATATTATCTATTTTAATGAGTAAAATACAAAGATATAAATTAACTCGCAGTACATTTGTAAACTTGGGGGTATAAAGTGGTGTTATTCCCGGTTTTCTTTCTTATCTTTATGTTATGTTGCCGTCTATCTCCGGATAAGACCCTTCCTCTTTTCATACAATATATAGTAAAAGCCCCGTATGGTATATACCATACGGGGTGTTTGGTATATACCATACGGGAATTATGCAACCGTCTTAGCTCCGGTATGCCACTGGCATACTCGCGTATGCCAGTACCATACGGGGAGTATGACGGTGGCATACAAGATGAAAGTTATAGGAGGAGGGTTGAAAGTGGAGGGTTGCGTTCCTCCTAACGTGTGCTTGCTTTTTTATAAAAACAGCAATAACGGGTTACACCCGTATTCTCTCCGGTCCCTCTCCGATACATCTAATTATGACCACCACTTTGTTTGATTCATAGGACGTATAAATATATTTTATGGAATATATGTTTAAAAATATATTGTTGTGAAATTAAATATATAACTTTGCGGCGCAACATGACAGTAAAAAGCATGAAATCGTGTAATAACGTCATTATAAATGAAAGAAAAAGAACTTTTTAACAACAAAACAAAAGATTTACTTTACCAGTGTCAATCTCATCTTGTAGAAAAAGGATTGTACGATGCCACTTATGAGCATGATGCGTGTGGTGTTGGTATGCTGGTAAATATTCATGGCAGCAAATCGCATGACCTTGTAGAGTCTGCATTAAAGGTTTTAGAGAATATGCGACATCGCGGAGCGGAAGGCGCAGACAACGAAACAGGAGATGGGGCTGGTATCATGTTACAAATTCCCCACGAATTTATTCTGCTGCAAGGCATTCCGGTGCCTGAGAAAGGAACTTACGGAACGGGGATTTTGTTTTTGCCTAAGCAAGAAGAAGACCGGGAGTTTATTCTAAGTGTGATTATTGAGGAGATAGAGAGAGAAGGGCTTACGCTGATGCACTTGCGTAATGTTCCGGTCAATTCGAGTATTTTAGGGAAAAATGCGAGGGTAAACGAACCGGATATTAAACAAGTGTTTATAACGGGATTTACGGAAACCGAGACAGCCGACCGTAAATTGTATATCATAAGAAAGAGGATTGAAAAAAGGATAACAAACTCATCATTAACGACCGGCAAGAAGGATTTTTACATCGTTTCTCTATCAACCAAAAGCATTATCTATAAGGGTATGCTTTCGTCACTACAATTGAGAAACTATTATCCGGACTTGACCAACAATTACTTCACAGGGGGGCTGGCGTTGGTACATTCACGTTTCAGTACCAATACATTTCCTACATGGGGGTTGGCGCAACCTTTCCGGTTATTGGCGCACAATGGGGAGATTAATACCATTCGAGGTAACAGAGGATGGATGGAGGCAAGAGAAAGTGTATTGTCATCCAAAGCGTTGGGAGATATTAAGGAAATCCGACCGATTTTGGAAAAAGGAATGAGCGATAGCGCATCATTGGATAATGTGTTGGAGTTTTTGGTGATGTCAGGTTTGAGTTTACCTCATGCGATGTCTATGTTAGTCCCGGAATCATTTAATGAAAAGAATCCGATTAGTGAAGATTTGAAGGCTTTCTATGAATATCATTCCATATTGATGGAGCCATGGGACGGACCGGCAGCATTGCTTTTTAGTGACGGACGGTATGCAGGGGGGATGCTTGATAGAAACGGGTTGCGCCCCGCACGGTATCTGATTACGCACAACGGTATGCTGTTAGCGGCTTCCGAAGCGGGTGTGATGGACTTTGAACCGGGAGATATTAAAGAGAAAGGGCGATTGCAACCGGGCAAGATATTGATGGCAGATACGGAAAAGGGGGAAATATATTATGACGGCGAGTTGAAAAAAGAACTAGCCGAAGCCAAGCCTTACCGTACATGGCTTGCCAATAACCGCATAGATTTGAACGAAATTAAAAGCGGACGTAAAGTACCTCATAAGGTGGAGAATTATAATTGTATGCTTCGCGCATTTGGGTATGGAAAAGAAGATATTGAAAAAATATTTGTTCCGATGGGAACGACAGGGGCAGAGCCGGTGGGATCTATGGGTAATGATACACCTCTTGCCGTTATGTCGGATAAGCCTCAATTACTATATAACTATTTTCGCCAACAGTTTGCACAAGTTACCAATCCGCCTATTGATCCGATCCGGGAAGATTTGGTTATGTCGCTCACGGAATACATTGGTGCCGTTGGTAGCAATATATTGAACCCCGACGAAGGACATTGCAAGATGGTACGCCTCAACCATCCGATATTGAGCAACGCACAATTAGACATTCTTTGCCATATTCAGTACAAGGGATTTAACACCGTGAAGCTACCGATACTTTTTGAGGCAGCCAAAGGAAAAGCAGGTATGCAGGAAGCATTGACTTCTCTCTGCAAAAAGGCGGAAGAATCTGTAAACGATGGGGTGAATTACATTGTACTAAGTGATAGGAATATAGACGCTGCCCATGCTGCTATTCCTTCTCTATTGGCTGTGAGTGCCGTGCATCATTATCTTATATCGGTAGGGAAACGGGTACAGACGGCTCTCGTGGTAGAGTCCGGAGAAATTCGTGAAGTGATGCATGCTGCTTTGTTATTGGGTTTTGGAGCGAGTGCGTTAAATCCTTATATGGCATTTGCTGTTTTAGACCAATTGACAGAACAGAAAGAGATTCAACTGGATTATGATACCGCAGAGAAGAATTATATCAAAGCCCTTTGCAAAGGATTGTATAAGATAATGAGCAAAATGGGAATCAGCACCATTCGTTCCTATCGCGGAGCGAAAATATTTGAAGCTGTCGGATTGAGCGAAGATTTGAGTAATATGTATTTTGGCGGCATCAGTTCACGCATTGGTGGTATCCGGTTGGAAGAAGTAACGAGAGATGCGTTGGTGTTCCATAAACAAGGGTTTAAGTCCGAAGAACCGGAAGGGAAACTGAAGAACGAAGGTCTTTATTCTTTCCGCAAAGACGGGGAAAAACATGCTTGGAATCCCGAAACTATCAGTACGTTGCAATTAGCTACCCGTTTAGGAAGCTATAGAAAATTTAAAGAGTTTACTGTAGCGGTGGACAAGAAAGGATCTCCTATTTTCTTGCGTGACTTTTTTGATTTCAAAAAGAAACCCATTGATTTGAAGAAAGTAGAACCGGTGGAAAACATCATGCGCCGTTTCGTTACCGGGGCTATGTCTTACGGGTCTATTAGCAAAGAGGCACACGAAGCAATGGCTATCGCCATGAATAAGATACATGGGCGAAGTAATACGGGAGAAGGAGGAGAAGATTCAGCACGTTATATCCCTCGTAAAGACGGAACAAGCTTGCGAAGTGCCATTAAACAGGTAGCTTCCGGGCGATTCGGTGTAACAGCCGAATATTTGGTAAATGCCGATGAAATACAAATCAAAATAGCGCAGGGTGCAAAACCGGGTGAAGGCGGACAACTACCGGGTTATAAGGTGGATAATATAATTGCCCGAACCCGCCATTCCATACCGGGTATATCGTTGATTTCCCCGCCTCCGCATCATGACATCTATTCTATAGAAGACTTGGCACAGCTTATTTTCGACTTGAAGAATATAAATCCGGAAGCCAAAATTAGTGTGAAACTGGTAGCCGAAAGTGGTGTAGGAACCATTGCTGCCGGAGTAGCCAAAGCCAAGGCGGATTTAATCGTTATTTCAGGTTCCGAAGGAGGAACAGGTGCATCGCCCGCCTCGTCTATACGTTATGCAGGTATTTCTCCCGAATTGGGCTTGAGCGAAACACAACAAACACTGGTGTTGAACAATCTGCGCGGACAGGTGACGTTGCAAACGGACGGACAACTAAAGACAGGACGCGACATCATCTTGATGGCAATGTTGGGAGCGGAAGAATTTGGGTTTGCCACCTCCGCCCTTATCGTGCTTGGTTGTGTGATGATGCGTAAATGTCATATCAATACTTGTCCTGTGGGAGTTGCCACACAGAACGAAGAATTGCGCAAACGTTTTTGTGGGCGAAGCGAATATCTGATTAATTTCTTCACCTTTTTAGCTCAGGAAGTACGCGAATATTTGGCGGAAATAGGAGTAGAAAAGTTGGATGATATTATCGGCAGGACAGACCTTATTATACGCAAACCGACAACAGACAATCCGAAACACGAATTACTGAATTTTGACAAACTACTGACGCGTATTGATAACGGGGCGGCTGTTCGACGAGTAATCGATCAAAACCATAAGATCAATGAAGTAAAAGACATAGAAATTATCAAAGCCGCTCGCAATGCAATCGAACACGGCAAAGAAGTATCTTTGGAATATGCTATCGGCAACACCGACCGCTCCGTAGGGGCGATGCTTTCGGGGGTAATCGCCGGTAAGCACGGAGAGAAGGGTTTGCCTGAAAATATGATAAACATTAAGTTCAAAGGCTCTGCCGGGCAGAGTTTCGGAGCATTCTTAGTACCCGGTGTTAGTTTCAAATTGGAAGGAGAAGCCAACGATTACTTGGGTAAGGGATTGAGTGGCGGCAAAATCTCTCTTCTGCCTCTCACACGGAGTAATTTTGAAGCTGAAAACAACACCATTGCCGGTAATACCCTGCTATATGGAGCTACTTCGGGAGAAGTTTACATCAACGGACGGGCAGGTGAACGGTTTGCAGTTCGTAACTCCGGAGCCATTGCCGTGGTAGAAGGTGCAGGCGATCATTGCTGTGAATATATGACAGGTGGACGCGTAGTTGTTCTGGGTGAAACAGGGCGTAATTTTGCCGCCGGTATGAGTGGCGGTGTAGCTTACATTTGGAATAAAAACGGAGATTTTGATTATTATTGTAATATGGAGATGGTGGAACTATCGCTCATCGAAGAAGCAAGTTACCGCAAAGAGCTGCATGAGCTTGTTCAAAAACATTATTTGCACACCGGATCCAAATTGGCGCGTACTATGCTCGATAATTGGAATCATTACATTGACGAGTTCATTCAAGTAGTGCCAATTGAATACAAGAAAGTCTTACAAGAAGAACAGATGCGTAAACTACAAGAGAAGATTGTAGGTATGCAATTAATTAACAATTAAGAATAACGAAATGGGCGATTCAAAAGCATTTCTCACCATATCAAGAAAAGAGGCTGGATACAGACCTGTTCACGAACGAATAGGCGATTTCGGCGAAGTGGAACAAACACTGAACACTCATGACCGGAGGGAGCAAGCCTCTCGTTGCATGGACTGCGGCGTACCGTTCTGTCATTGGGCATGTCCGTTGGGTAATAAACAACCCGAATGGCAAGACGCATTATACAAAGGCAAATGGAAAGATGCCTATGAAATACTTTCCGAAACATGTGATTTCCCCGAATTTACGGGAAGAATTTGTCCCGCGCTTTGCGAAAAGAGTTGTGTGCTTAAACTCTCTTGCAACGAATCGGTAACTATTCGCGAGAATGAGGCGGCTATTGTAGAAGCTGCTTTTCGCGAAGGATATATCAAAACTGTTAACCCGAAACGAAACGGGAAGAAAGTAGCCGTTATCGGCGCAGGTCCCGCAGGATTGGCGGTAGCTAATCGTTTAAATCGTAAAGGATATGCTGTTACCGTATATGATAAAACGGAAGCTCCGGGAGGATTACTTCGCTATGGGATTCCCAATTTCAAGTTGAGCAAAAACATTATTGACCGTCGCATAAAGTTGCTGGAAGCCGGAGGTATTCAGTTTAGAATGAATGAATATATTGAATGTAAAAAGCTGCCGGACGGATTTGATGCTTATTGTCTCTGCACAGGGGCGGAAACTCCCCGCGACTTACCAATTCCCGGACGTGAATTGAAAGGCATTCATTTTGCCCTCGAAATACTCTCACAACAAAATCGTGTTCTTGCAGGAGAAGAGTTTCCGAAAGACCAACGATTTAATGTCAAAGGAAAGAAAGTTCTTGTTATCGGAGGGGGTGATACAGGATCAGATTGTATCGGGACAAGCATCCGACTGGGAGCAGTAAGCGTCACGCAGATAGAAATCTTACCTCAACCACCCGAAGGACACAATCCGGATACTCCGTGGCCATATTATCCTTTGGTGTTAAAAACCACGAGTAGCCATGAGGAAGGTTGCACACGCCGTTGGAGCTTGGCTTCCAATAGATTTATTGGTGAAAACGGGAAAGTGAAGAGTGTGGAAGTAGAACAAGTACAATGGATTCCGGCATCGGACAGTGGTCGTCCTACCATGCAACCGACTGGAAAAAAAGAAATAATAGAAGCGGATTTGGTGCTTTTGGCTATGGGATTTCTTAAACCCGAAATACCGGAACTTCCGAAGAATGTGTTTACCGCCGGAGATATTGCCATGGGACCAAGCCTTGTTGTAAGAGCGATGGCAAGCGGAAAAAAAACAGCAGAGGATGTAGATAATTATTTAAGATAAAAACTTATAAACAACCAATAATATTATGTGTGGAATAGTAGGTATTTTTAATGTAAAACAGCAATCCAAAGATCTTCGCGCTAAAGCGTTGAAGATGACACAACGGCTCCGCCATCGCGGACCCGATTGGAGTGGAATATATGTGGGAGGTAGTGCCATATTGACCCATGAACGTCTTTCTATTGTTGACCCGCGAAGCGGTGGGCAACCATTGTATTCGCCAGATAGAAAGATAGTACTTTCCGTTAACGGTGAGATATACAATCACCTCCACATACGTGAACAGTATGCGGGTAAATATGAATTTCAAACGGGGTCGGACTGCGAAGTCATCTTGGCTCTATATCGTGACAAAGGGATTCGTTTTTTGGAAGATTTGAATGGTATTTTTGCTTTTGCCCTTTACGACGAAGAAAAGGATGAGTTTCTTATTGCCCGTGACCCTATTGGAGTAATCCCTCTTTATATAGGAAGGGACAATGACGGAAAAGTATATATCGCCAGCGAGTTAAAAGCTTTGGAAGGTTTTTGCGACGAATACGAACCTTTTTTGCCCGGATATTATTATTGGAGCAGAGAGGGAAAGATGACGCAGTGGTACTCCCGTGATTGGACGGAATATGACGCAGTAAAGGATAATCATATCAGTATAGACGAATTGCACGATGCGCTCGAAGTTGCCGTACAACGCCAATTGATGAGCGACGTGCCTTATGGAGTGTTGCTTAGTGGCGGTTTGGATAGCAGTGTGATTTCTGCCATTGCCAAAAAATATGCAGCCAAACGCATTGAGGCAAACGGCGAGAGTGATGCGTGGTGGCCACAACTTCATTCTTTCGCTGTGGGGCTGAAAGATGCTCCCGATTTGATTAAAGCGCGCGAAGTGGCTGATTATATCGGAACCGTGCATCACGAAATAAATTATACCATACAAGAAGGGCTTGATGCCATTCGCGATGTGATTTATCATATTGAAACTTATGACGTAACAACTGTTCGTGCTTCTACACCCATGTATCTTTTAGCACGTTACATCAAATCGATGGGTATCAAGATGGTGCTTAGCGGTGAAGGGGCGGATGAGGTGTTCGGTGGTTATCTTTATTTTCATAAAGCCCCTGATGCCAGAGCTTTTCATGAAGAGACCGTTCGTAAACTAAGCAAATTGCATCTGTACGATTGTTTGCGTGCCAATAAAAGTCTGTCTGCTTGGGGCGTGGAAGGACGTGTACCGTTTCTTGACAAAGAATTTTTGGATGTAGCTATGCGTATCAATCCACTTGACAAGATGGCACCCGGTAAAGTTATCGAAAAGAAAATCGTACGTGAAGCGTTTGCCGATATGCTACCCGCAAGCGTAGCATGGCGACAAAAGGAACAGTTTAGTGACGGAGTGGGATATAGTTGGATTGATACATTGAAAGAAATGACATCATCAGCCGTTAGCGATGAACTAATGGAGCAAGCAGTGGAACGTTTCCCCATAAACACTCCCCGTAATAAAGAAGAGTATTATTATCGGAGTATGTTTGAAGAACATTTCCCAAGTGAAAGTGCAGCAAAGTCAGTGCCAAGTGTGCCAAGTGTGGCTTGTTCCACGGCAGAAGCACTTGCATGGGACAAAGCATTTCAGAATATGAATGACCCGTCTGGAAGAGCGGTAAAAGGAGTTCACGAGGAGGCTTATTAATGAATAATATAGAATTCACTAAAATGCACGGTGCCGGTAATGATTATATTTATGTAAACACTATCAAGTATCCCATTGCCAATCCGGAAGAATTAGCCGTAAAATGGAGTGCTTATCATACGGGTGTCGGTAGTGACGGATTAATCCTAATCGGAGCATCGAACAAAGCCGATTTCAGTATGCGTATTTTTAACGCGGACGGTTCGGAAGCTATGATGTGTGGCAACGGTACCCGTTGCGTTGGTAAATATGTGTATGAATACGGATTGACAAACAAAGAAGAAATAACACTCGAAACCCTATCGGGCATCAAGATATTGAAACTGGATGTTCAAGACGGAGTAGTCTCCGGTGTTACTGTTGATATGGGTAGCCCTTCTGATATTAGAGCGGTAGATTTTGCGGGAGAATACCCATTCACTGCTACTGCTCTTTCAATGGGTAATCCGCATTTAGTAATTTTCACGGATGATATAAGTAGCATAGCCTTATCGGATATTGGACCCAAATTGGAGAATCATCCGTTATTTCCCGGACGCATTAACGTAGAGTTCGCCCAAGTATTGGAAAAAGGTAAAATACGGACGCGTGTATGGGAACGTGGTTCCGGCATTACCCAAGCCTGTGGAACAGGAGCTTGTGCTACAGCCGTGGCTGCTGTCGTAAACGGTAGAGCCGGACGAAAGGCAGATATTATTATGGACGGAGGCACACTCACTATTACATGGGACGAACAATCAAGCCATGTGTTTCTGACAGGGAATACAGTAAAAGTATTTGACGGTTGTATGTCAGTAGAATAAATAAACTTAAAAACTTACCAACTAAAACAAACTTAAAACTAATGGCATTTGTAAACGAACATTTCTTAAAATTACCCGGAAGCTATTTGTTTTCTGATATAGCAAAGAAAGTAAACGCCTTCAAAGAGGCGCATCCGGATAAACAATTGATACGCTTAGGTATTGGCGATGTAACCCGTCCTTTGCCTCGCGCTTGCATTGAAGCGATGCACAAAGCAACGGACGAAATGGCTAATAAAGCAACTTTTCGGGGTTATAGTCCCGAACAAGGCTACGACTTTCTAATCGAAGCTATTATTAAGAACGATTACGCTCCCAGAGGCATAAAATTTACTTCGTCGGAAGTATTTGTAAGCGACGGAGCCAAGAGTGATACAGGAAATATTGGTGACATTCTCCACAGCAACAATAGCGTAGGAGTAACCGACCCCGTATATCCCGTATATATTGACAGCAATGTAATGGGTGGACGCAGCGGTGTATTGGAAGAGAATGGAAGATGGAGTAATTTGGTTTATATCCCTTGTACAAGCGAGAATAACTTTGTTCCGCAAATTCCCGACAAGCGAATAGATATGCTTTACTTATGCTACCCCAATAACCCCACAGGAACGACATTAACAAAGAGCGAACTGAAAAGATGGGTGGATTATGCTTTGGCAAACGACACGTTGATTTTGTTTGATGCCGCATATGAGGCTTATATTCAAGAACCGGATGTTCCTCATTCTATTTACGAGATAGAAGGGGCGAAGAATTGCGCGATAGAGTTCCGTAGCTTTTCAAAAAAAGCAGGATTTACCGGGGTTCGCTGTGGATACAACGTGGTGCCGAAAGAATTAACGGCGGCTACTCTTGAAGGTAAACGGGTAGCGTTGAATTTTTTATGGAATCGCCGTCAAAGCACTAAATTCAATGGAACGTCTTACATTACCCAACGGGCAGCCGAAGCGGTTTATTCTCCCGAAGGGAAAGAGCAAGTAAAGGAGATTATAAATTATTATATGACAAATGCCAAGATCATGAGAGAGGGATTGGAAACTGCCGGATTGAAAGTTTACGGTGGAATAAACGCTCCCTATCTTTGGGTAAAAACCCCGAATGGCATTGATTCTTGGACTTTCTTCGATAAAATGCTCAATGAAGCTAATGTGGTGGGCACACCGGGGGTAGGTTTTGGACCAAGTGGACAAGGATACCTCCGTTTAACAGCTTTCGGAGAAAGAGAAGATTGTGTGGAAGCCGTGCAAAGACTGAATAAGGAATTAAACAAAAAGTAAGGGTGAACCGAAAGGCTGCCTGCTTACTTTGCTCCGGAATAAAAATCGAATAGTAAATGCGCACTACTATACTTTTCAACAAACATTTTATTAATTTTTAAGGTAAAAGGTAACATGAAACAGATTAAAGGAAAACCGTTAAGAGCGGTAGTAGCATTATTACAATTGATTTTTGTATCAATACCTGCCATTGCGCAAGACAAAACAGAGGTTTCGATAGGAGCCGATGTTGTCAGCGGCTATATTTGGCGTGGTACTGAACTGGGAGGGGTAAGCGTTCAGCCCGGTATTACATTGTCCCGAAGCGGATTTTCTTTAACAGCTTGGAGTTCGGTAGGATTAGAAAGGATAGATACGAAAGAATTTGACTTGACGTTGGGTTATAGTATCGGAAAATTCAGCGCAGCTGTTACTGACTACTGGTTTAATACCAGCAACAGTTATTTCGATTATGCGGCACATACCACTGCCCATATCTATGAAGCCACATTAGGGTATGATTTTGGCATATTCTCACTTAGTTGGAATACTAATCTCGGAGGTTTTGATTATGCAAAGAAGGGTGATAAAAGAGCCTATTCAACTTATGCGGAAGTTGCCGTCCCGTTCACATTGGGAGGCTATGACTTTGCTGCCGAAGTGGGACTTACTCCTTGGGAAGGTGCTTACTCCAATAAATTAAATGTAACAAACATCGGTTTGAAAGCTGCCAAAAACATTGTAGTAACGGAATCATTTTCGATACCAACTTTTGCCAAAGTGGTGATTAACCCTTATGAAGAACAAGCCTATTTTGTATTCGGTCTGAGTTTTTAAACACATAATTTTCAAGGTATGAAGAAGATAGAAGCGATTATTCGCAAAACGAAGTTTGACGAGGTAAAAGAGGCTCTTTTAGATGCCGGCATTGAGTGGTTTTCCTATTATGACGTGCGTGGAGTAGGGAAAACTCACCAAGAAAGAATTTACCGTGGCGTTGTATATGATACAAGTATTATTGAACGGATTTTGATTTCTATTATCGTACGTGATAAAAATACGGAAAAGACAGTAGAAGCTATTCTCAAATCTGCACAGACAGGGGAAATAGGCGATGGACGTATCTTTATCATTCCTATTGCGGATGCTATCCGCATTCGTACCGGTGAACGGGGAGATACTGCACTTTATAATGCAGAACAAGAGAACTAATTTCAATAATTTTATCATTTATTTAACTAGTAAAACAATGGAAGAAACAATTACTATAGCTCCCGATACTATTAACGATCTTGTATTGGGGTTAAATACCGTATGGATGTTGCTTGCCGCTATGTTGGTGTTTTTCATGCAACCCGGTTTTGCCTTGGTTGAAGCCGGATTCACGCGAGTGAAGAACACTACCAATATTCTCATGAAGAATTTGATTGACTTCAGCTTTGGCGCATTGCTCTATTGGTTTGTGGGGTTTGGAATTATGTTTGGCATAGGTAATTTCTTGGGAATGCCTCATTTTTTCGATCTCTCATTCTTTGATGGTGGTGATCTGCCCACAGAAGGGTTCCTCATTTTCCAAACCGTATTTTGTGCCACAGCCGCTACTATTGTTTCGGGTGCAATGGCAGAACGTACCAAGTTCTCTATGTACATTGTCTATACAATTTTTGTCAGTGTGGTTATCTATCCTATATCCGGTCATTGGACATGGGGAGGCGGTTGGCTGATGAATGGCGAAGAAGGAAGTTTTATAACAAATCTTTTCGGAACAACTTTCCATGACTTTGCCGGTTCTACCGTCGTACACTCCGTAGGCGGTTGGCTTGCCTTGGTTGGAGCTGCTATTCTGGGACCGCGTATCGGTAAATACGGAAAAGACGGGAAATCGAGAGCAATCCCCGGTCATAATTTGACCCTGGCTTGCTTGGGAGTGTTTATTCTTTGGTTCGGTTGGTTCGGATTCAATCCCGGTTCTCAATTGGCAGCCGCCGGAGAAGGTGATCGCATTGCTATTTCACATGTATTTTTAACAACCAATCTGGCAGCCTCTGCAGGAGGTATTTTGGCTCTTTTTGTAAGTTGGATGAAGTATGGCAAACCATCTTTGTCTCTTACACTTAACGGTGTGTTAGCCGGATTGGTAGGGATTACAGCTGGTTGCGATATTGTTTCTCCGGTAGGAGCAGCCATCATCGGTGCCATTTGTGGAACAGTGATGGTATTTTCCGTTGAGTTTATTGACAGAGTACTTAAAATAGACGATCCCGTAGGAGCTTCTTCCGTACACGGTGTATGCGGCTTTTTAGGCACTATATTGACAGGACTCCTTGCCACTGAAGGTGGCTTATTCTACGGTGGAGGCTTTGGACTCGTGGGAGTACAGGCGTTCGGCGCTTTAGTGGTAGGTGCATGGGCTGCCGGAATGGGATTCATCTTATTTAAAGTATTGGATGTTGTTCACGGTTTGCGTGTTCCTGCTCGTGTGGAAGAAGAAGGACTTGATATTTATGAACACGGAGAATCTGCTTACAATTAATTTGTAATTGAATAATCAATGATGATTTAAAGATTCTGCCTTTGCATTAGCTATGGTTCCCCTCTTTTTCGAAAAGAGGGGAACCCAAAGGCAAAGAGATGGAATAATAGAAAAATACCGCTACACAAACAAATACAAAATTAGCCAGTCCCGGTTGTAAAATTATTTAATCATAAATATTTCCTTATGTCAAAACTGAGATTTAGAGTAGTAGAAGCTGCTTTTAAGAAAAAAGCCGTAGAAGTTCCGGCACCCAAAGAACGTCCGTCGGAATATTACGCAAAGTACGTGTTTAACCGTTCAAAGATGTTCAAATACCTGCCAAGCAAGGTATATGATAAATTGATTGATGCTATTGACAATGGCTCACCTCTCGACCGCACCATTGCCGACGAAGTAGCTAACGGTATGAAGAAATGGGCAATCGAAATGGGAGTAACTCATTATACCCATTGGTTTCATCCCTTAACGGAAGGAACAGCCGAAAAACATGATGCTTTTATAGAACATGACGGTAAGGGAGGTATGCTGGAGGAATTTTCCGGAAAGCTCCTTGTTCAACAAGAGCCGGACGCTTCGAGCTTTCCCAGTGGGGGCATCCGCAATACGTTTGAAGCTAGAGGATACTCTGCGTGGGATCCTTCTTCTCCTGCATTCATTATAGATGACACGCTTTGCATTCCCACCATTTTTATAGCTTATACCGGTGAATCTTTAGATTACAAGGCTCCTTTGTTGAAAGCATTGCGTGCCGTGGATAAAGCTGCGGTGGACGTATGCCGTTATTTCAATCCGGAAGTGAAAAAAGTCGTTGCTTACTTGGGCTGGGAACAAGAATATTTCTTGGTAGATGAAGGCTTGTATGCTGCCCGTCCCGACTTGTTGCTCACCGGGCGTACACTGATGGGACACGAGAGTGCCAAAAATCAACAGTTGGAAGATCACTATTTCGCGTCTATTCCTACTCGTGTAGCATCTTTCATGAAGGATTTGGAAATTGAAGCTTGGGGTTTGGGAATACCCGTGAAAACTCGCCACAACGAAGTTGCACCCAATCAGTTTGAGTTAGCCCCGATATTTGAAGAATGTAACTTAGCTGTTGACCACAATATGCTCATTATGTCTTTGATGCGCCGTGTATCTCGCCGTCATGGTTTCCGGGTACTGTTGCACGAAAAGCCGTTTAAAGGAATCAACGGTTCCGGCAAGCATAACAACTGGTCGTTGGGTACGGATACGGGTGTTTTGCTTATGGCTCCGGGGAAGACACCGGAAGATAATCTGCGTTTTATCACTTTTGTGGTTAATACCTTAATGGCGGTTTACAAACATAACGGACTGTTGAAAGCGAGCATCTCAAGCGCCAACAACGCCCACCGTTTGGGAGCCAATGAAGCGCCTCCCGCTATCATCTCTTCTTTCTTAGGCAAACAATTGTCTCAAGTTTTGGAACGTATTGAGGGAAGTACAAAAGACGAATTAATCAGCCTCAGCGGCAAACAGGGCATAAAGTTGGACATTCCGCAAATACCCGAACTGCTGATAGATAATACAGACCGTAACCGTACTTCACCCTTCGCTTTCACCGGAAACCGCTTTGAGTTCCGTGCCGTAGGGTCGGAAGCCAACTGCGCTTCGGGCATGATTGCTCTAAATTCTGCTTTAGCCGAACAATTAATACAATTCAAGAAAGATGTTGATGCGCTGATAGCAAAGGGAGAAACAAAATTGTCTGCTATTCTCGAAGTTATTCGCAATTACGTTAAAATCTGTAAGCCTATTCATTTCGATGGTAACGGTTATAGCGATGAATGGAAAACGGAAGCCCAAAAGCGCGGATTGGATTGTGAAACAAGTGTTCCCATTATCATTGATAACTACCTGAAGCCCGAAACCGTGAAAATGTTTGAGTCTATCGGTGTAATGACCAAGAAGGAACTCGAAGCCCGTAACGAAGTGAAATGGGAAACATATACGAAGAAAATTCAAATAGAATCACGTGTATTGGGCGATATGGTATTGAATCATATTATCCCCATTGCTACGCAATATCAAACGGACTTGATAGATAATGTGTACAAATTAAAAAGCCTTTTCTCTGCTGAAAAAGCCGGTGAGTTGTCTGCCAAAAATTTGGAACTCATTGAAGAAATAGCCGACCGCACCGCTTACATCAAAGAACATACGGATGCTATGATTAAAGCCCGTAAGTCTGCTAACAAGATTGAGAGCGAGCGCGAAAAAGCTATTGTTTATCACGATAAGATTGTGCCTATGTTGGAAGAAATACGTTATCATATAGATAAATTAGAACTTATCGTTGATAATCAGATATGGACACTTCCGAAATATAGAGAATTACTGTTTATCAGATAAAGATACAAGGAGAGAGGAAGGATTTTTCCCTTCCTTTTCTCCTTCTTTTGTTGGTTGTTTTAAGTTTGCAAGAGGGGTGCTGTGAGGTAGCCCTCTTGCTTTAGGGAGTAAAAATAAAGCCATCAGCTTTGTTATACAAACAAATTGAAAGCTTTTTTGCGTGGATACACCCCAAAAGCGAGTCATATTTCGAAACAGAACACGGCGTATAAGGATACTTATTTCTGAATATAATTTTAGGTTTACAGGCGTAACATAGGAATAATATTTGTATCTTTAATCTCACTTGCCACCGGCATTTCCCACCTGCTGCCGAAAGATTTCCCTTCTGCTCTTGTCAATACCCGGTCTTCGTATATAAAATAATTTCCCCTTTGGTATATAGCAAATAACTCGTTTGGTATATACTAAAAGGGGTGTTTGGTATATACCAAATGGGAATTATTGACGGCGCATACCGGAATTATGCACGGCTCTTACGAACCTGAGTTCGACGAAAAAAAGGGAATAAAAAGAGGGTAAATATAGTTTGAGTATGTTATCTTTATAGTTGACAATCAATTATATAACAAACACTCAAATCCTATGCTTACCCCGGATAAACTTACTGAAATATTCTGTAT
>SNRY01000151.1_pt1 | contig 25386 bp, 22 predicted proteins | sample 4693421 | NCBI WGS metagenome assembly SNRY01 (sample SAMN11003215, study PRJNA524138) | termite gut metagenome | isolation source: Bacteroidetes bacterial symbionts from single cell of protist host amplifed... | host: Streblomastix strix ... | reverse complement strand
ACTTTACATTTATACCGTTGATGACCTCTTACTATACCATTCTTAATCTTGTTGCTACTTTGACACTTTGGACAATTCATCGCTTTTTGCTGCAAAGGTAATAAAACTATCTTAAATTAGCAATGCCTTATTTTATAGCAAGGCTTTTAACGGAACAGGTGTTCAATTAAATAGCTCTTTTGCTTCATTTAAAACTGTACCGTACTCATTTTATTTATAATTTCATTAAATCTTTGTTGTATGATTGCTTTTTGTTTTTCTCCGGCAAAGGCGTTCTTTGCCTTATATCGCCTCATTAGAGAGGGATTAACGCCTACTGCATTCGCGAATCCGGATACACTTAAAAATGGAAACAATTTAAAAAAGGCAGACAAATCGTACCTGTATTCAAACTCCGGATTATTCAATGCTTCCGGTACGGGTTCTTCTCTTTCTTTGTATTCTTCTACAATAGATTCCAACGCATCATTTAACGATTCTTTGGCTTCCTGTTCGGTAAGACCGAATCCAAACAAGCCGGCTACGGAAGGTGCATAAATTCCGTAGCCTTCTTCCTTTGCTTTTTCAATAACAACAATAATTTTCATAGCTTTTTGATATTTTTATCCGTTCAATTCATCCTCGCCCGAAGGCGAGGGTAGCTGCTTACTTCAATCCGGCATCCTTCATCATTTTGGCGAGCGTTCCGTCTGGAATCTCTTTGCTCTGATGTCGTCCTACCGTGATCGGGATCTTGTGGTCGGGATGTACATATTTGTAATGTTTTTTCCCTTTCTTGATTGTCCAACCGTGGGCTTCAATCAACTTGTAAAATTCCGAGTACTTCATGATGTGAAAGAGCTATTTTTAAATTGAACACACGAATGTAACACATTTGTTACAAATAGCCAAATAAAAATACCCTTTTTTTATCAAATCTGTGATTTTTTTTATTCGTCAAACCACCTGCCGTTATCCAGCCAAATACCATTGTCAGTGGAGATCGTTCCACTCAAACAGGATTAAAACTTTGGGAAGAAATAAAGGATATTTCTGTATCGTTCTATTGTTCAGATTATTAGAAAAGCTACCAAGCCTTTCTTTCACTGGAAAAACATTTACAGACCAAGGCAGAAACCTTCACCGTTGAAGGTTACAATAGTAGAATCAGGCATTATTTGGCAAGATTCAAACGAAAGGATAACCTTCAAAAAAGTTGTTGATGCCACGCATTTATCTAAGCATTTGTTTGTTAGAGTTCCATAATAATCTTAAATTTGCATTTATTATTTCTTAAAAGCACATAAAAACATGCGTCCGATAAAGAGAATCAAAAGGATAAGAATTCACCGGGAAGGCACACGAACTCTTATCATTTCTTTTATCTTTTTGTTGGCTGTTAACGGTGTATTGTACTGGGGTGTCGGATGCAAATGGACTTTTTATACTCCGGCAGTAACTTGTCTTCTTTTTTATTTTACCATCGTAAACTTCTTCCGGTGTCCGATACGTTTGTTTGGGAATAACACAGAAAAGATAGTAGTGGCTCCGGCAGACGGCAGAATCGTTGTTGTCGAAGAAGTGAACGAACACGAGTATTTCCATGACAGCCGTATTATGGTTTCTATTTTCATGAGTGTTTTCAATGTGCATGCCAATTGGTATCCTGTGGACGGAACCATCAAAAAAGTAACGCATAGCAATGGTAAGTTTATGAAAGCATGGCTACCGAAAGCAAGTACGGACAATGAACGTTCAACAATCGTTATTGAAACATTTGACGGAGCGGAAATTCTGGTACGACAAATAGCCGGAGCCATGGCGCGGCGTATCGTAACTTATGCGGAAGAGAAAGAAGATTGTTATATTGACGAACATTTGGGGTTTATTAAATTTGGCTCCCGCGTGGATGTATATTTGCCTTTAGGTACGGAAATCCTGGTCAATATGGGACAAATAACTATAGGTAATCAGACAGTAATTGCAAAACTAAAATAAAAAGAGAAATGCCCAATGTTATTACTCGTGGAATACCCAACACGGTAACTTGCCTTAATCTTTTTTCCGGCTGCATGGCTTGTGTGGAAGCATCTGAAGCAAAGTACGAGTGGGCGGCAGTTTTTATTATATTAAGCGCTATTTTCGATTTTTTCGACGGCTTGTTAGCTCGTTTATTTAAAGTTTATTCTCCTAACGGTAAAGAACTCGATTCTTTGGCTGATGACATTAGTTTCGGACTTGCACCGGCACTTATTTTATTTTCTTTATTTAAAGAAGTATCTTATCCTTCTTTTTTATTGGGATTAAAAGGTTATATTCCTTATTTGGCATTTCTCATCGCCGTATTTTCCGCACTTCGTCTGGCTAAGTTTAATATAGATACGCGACAGTCGAGATCATTCATAGGACTGCCTACACCTGCCAATGCTTTGTTTTGGGCTTCGATAGCCATGAGCATTCATCACCATTCAGCATCATCCACATCCCATATTTTATATCTATTAGTAGCATTGACTTTTTTATTTTCATGGCTATTAGTAGCCGAGATTCCCATGTTTTCCCTCAAATTCGAAAATTTATCGTGGAAAGATAATAAAATTAGTTTTATTTTTTTGACAGGATGTCTCCCTTTATTTGTCATACTAAAAACAGGTGGTTTTGCCGCAATTATAGGTTGGTATATCCTGTTGTCTTTGCTGGCAAAAAAGAAAATGAAACAATTTCTTCGCGATAATTGTTTGATAAGTTTATAGAAAACAATGTATTTGCAATCAAACCAAGACTATTTATGATTTCCATATTAGTTTTTCTTTTCTTATTACTCATTATTATATTTCTGCTCGGTCTCTCTTTAATAAGCAATGTTTTGAGAGTTTTATCCGGATTATTCGGTTTGGGACGTCACGCTACTTCAAGAGCAAAGCAGGAACAATCATACGGAAAAACAGAAAGTTGCGAAAACAGAAACAGGCAAGAAACACAAACCAAGACTAAACGTAAAAAACGGATTCAAAAAGATGAGGGAGAATATGTGGATTATGAGGAAATATAAGCCGTCACAAAGATAGCATGTGTACTTCGAGTACGGTGGCATGTGCGAATTGGGGAGTCTTGATTTTTATCCACGCACATGAAAATCATAAAATTTTCATGTAAGTTTGTACTTCAATTAATCAATCTAAATACAACATGGGATTATTAGCTTTCTTTTCAAAAGAAAAAAAAGAAACATTAGACCAAGGACTTTCCAAAACAAAAGAAAATCTCTTTAGTAAAATCACACGCGCTATTGCCGGAAAATCGAAAGTGGACGACGATGTACTCGACGAATTGGAAGAAATACTCATTACTTCAGATGTGGGGGTGGAAACTACGCTTCATATTATAAAACGAATAGAAAAGCGCGTTTCACAAAATAAATACACTGATATAGAAGAACTTAACGCCATTCTTCGTGAAGAAATAGCAGCATTACTCACAGAAAACAATTCGACCGATACGGAAGATTTTGCTACTCCCGCGTCCCATTCTCCCCATGTTATCATGGTAGTAGGGGTTAACGGGGTAGGAAAAACCACCACCATAGGCAAATTAGCCTATCAATTCAAAAAAGCCGGCAAATCCGTATGTTTGGGAGCAGCCGATACGTTTCGCGCCGCTGCCGTAGAACAATTGGTAATATGGAGCCAAAGAGCAGGAGTACCCATCATTAAACAAAAAACGGGAGCCGACCCCGCATCCGTAGCTTTTGACACGTTGAATTCTGCTGTTGCCAATAAAGCCGACGTTGTTATCATTGATACTGCCGGACGTCTGCACAATAAAGCCGGATTAATGAATGAACTGACAAAAATAAAAAACGTGATGAAAAAAATCGTTCCTGATGCTCCACACGAAATATTACTTATACTTGATGGTTCCACAGGGCAAAACGCATTTGAACAAGCCAAACAATTTACACTGGCTACTGAAGTGACGGCGCTTGCCATCACCAAATTAGACGGAACAGCCAAAGGGGGAGTCGTTATCGGCATTTCCGACCAATTCAAAATACCCGTCAAGTACATCGGTTTAGGCGAAAAAATGGAAGATTTGCAGATATTCCGCAAGAAAGAATTTGTAGACTCCCTTTTCGGAGACAACAAATGAAGAAAAAAACAATAGACATAGTCACCTTAGGATGCTCAAAGAATCTGGTTGATTCGGAAAAATTGATACGACAGTTGGAAAAGCTGGGATACGCTGTTGCTCACGACCCGGACAACCCCCAAGGAGAAATAGCTATAATCAATACATGCGGTTTCATGGGCGAGGCAAAGGAAGAATCCATCAACCTGATTCTCGAATTTGCCCAAGCCAAAGAAGAAGGACGATTAAAATATCTTTTTGTAATGGGATGCCTTTCGGAACGCTATCTGAAAGAATTGGCAGCCGAAATCCCACAAGTTAATAAATTCTATGGAAAGTTCAATTGGAAAGAACTCCTGCAAGACCTTGGCGGAACGCATCGAAAGACCTCCAGTTTTGAACGCACATTAACCACTCCTTCGCACTACGCTTACTTGAAAATTTCGGAAGGTTGCGATAGAAAGTGTTCCTACTGTGCCATACCCCTTATCACCGGTCGCCACATATCCCGTCCGAAAGAAGAAATCCTGAACGAAGTAAAATATCTCGTTTCGCAAGGAGTGAAAGAATTTCAAATGATAGCCCAAGAACTTACTTATTATGGACTGGACTTATATAAAAAACAGTTGTTACCGGAATTGACAGAACAAATCTCCGACATTCCCGGCGTAGAATGGATACGCCTGCATTATGCGTATCCGGCACATTTCCCCACAGATTTATTCCGTGTCATGCGCCAAAGGAACAACGTTTGTAATTACATGGATATTGCCTTACAACACATAAACAACCCTATCTTGAAACGGATGCAGCGATATATTACTAAAGAAGAAACCGTTCACCTGATAGGGCAATTCCGGAAAGAAGTTCCCGGAATCCATCTACGCACTACATTGATGGTAGGATACCCCGGTGAAACAGACGACGATTTTGAAGAGTTGAAAGAATTTGTACGCCGGATACGTTTTGACAGAATGGGAGCATTTGCCTACTCCGAAGAAGAAGGAACATACGCCGCTAATCATCACAAAGACTCCATTCCGCAAGAAGTAAAACAAAAACGTTTGGATGAACTGATGAAAATCCAGCAAACTATCTCGTCCGAATTAAATGCGGCGAAAGTGGGAAAACGAATGAAAGTCATTATAGACCGCAAAGAGGGAGATTATTACATCGGACGTACAGAGTTTGACTCTCCGGAAGTAGATCCGGAAGTACTGATAAAACACAGGGACGCTCCTCTGATTACCGGTAATTTTTATCCGGTAGAAATTATTGAATCCGGAGATTTCGACCTTTTTGCAAAATTATTTGAAAATCATACAATTAAAACGTATTTTTGACTGACAAAATAATTTATAAAAAATTGAATCATAAAGAATTTATATCGGAACTCTCACAAAAGTCGGGTTACTCCGCCCTTAAAACCTCCGAACTATTGGATTCTGTTTTTAATACGATGATTCAGCATCTGCAAAATGGAGAAACAATCACCATTCAAGGTTTCGGTTCCTTTGAAATTAGAAAAAAGGTGGAAAGAATTTCAATCAATCCTGCCACCAAAAAACGTATGTTCGTCCCCCCAAAACTCATAGTAACATATAAACCCAGTACATCTCTGAAAGATAAATTAAAATAACTATGTAAACAAATACATAAAACAGGGGTTATCCGTTGGCTTGTTGGATATGATTGGATTTAAATTAATAATGAGAATAATATGAAACGTTTTTATGTTATATTACGAATAGCGCTATTTTGCCCACTATTTATTTTGTCAAGTTGCCTGCCTGACAATACTGGCAATGAAAATAAAGATTGGGCAGAAGAAGTTCTGTTGACTGTTGCCCCAGAGATAGCAGATTTTTATTCTTGGGAAAGCAATGTGCCGAGCGACGGTATAAATATAAAAGAGAATAAAGCTAATGACTGGGAAGTACTTCCACTCAAATATATTGAAGGGTTTAATTACGAAGTGGGATATACATATCAATTAAAAGTTCTAAAAACACATTTGGCGCTTCCTCCAACCGACGGTTTCGATATTAAATACAAATTACTTGAAACCATTTCAAAAGAAAAGCAATGATTTAATGTACATGGTTTGATGTATTTATTGCCCATTTTCATCGTAGTTTCCAAACTATATCCATTTAATCCAATCCACTGTCATGTTTTGTTGTGATGCGGAACTAAGTTAATTCTATATTTATGAATAATATCCTTATAAACAGCGCTTCAAAGATTACCTCTTTATGTGAGAGGCATAAGGTCAAAAAGTTATATGCTTTTGGGTCGGTACTTACGGATAAGTTCAATCATCAAAGTGATATTGATTTGGTGGTGGATTTTAAAGAGATCGATTTAAAAGATTACGCAGATAATTATTTCGATTTACAATATTCCCTGGAAGGTGTTTTGAACAGGAAAGTAGATTTGTTGGAAGACAAAGCTATTCGAAATCCTATCCTAAGAAAAAATATAGATACCTCAAAACAAATGATTTATGGATGAATATATCAAAAAACATCTAAACGATATGCTCAATTCTATGAATGAAGTTGAAAGTTATTTCAATAGCGAACCTAAAATCTTTGAAAAATTTAATAATGACATTCTTCGTCAAAGAGCGGTTGAACGAGAAAACTTGTTAGTTGAATAAGGTAAAATTCTATAACAAAAATATTCGTTACAGGGGTAAAATAAGTATATTTATACGATGAATGATAAAAAAAAAGTTGCGATGAATGATAAACTGAATACACAAGATATCATTGATGCGTTAGCCCAAAAACATGGCATAAACAAAAAAGAGGCAACTGCTTTTGTAAAAGAACTATTTCTTCTGATAGAGCATACCTTAGAAAAAGATAAAATAGTGAAACTGAAAGGTTTCGGCACTTTTAAAATCATTCAGGTAAATGCTCGTGAAAGCGTTAATGTAAATACCGGTGAACGTTTTACTATTCAAGAACACAATAAAATAGGATTTGTACCGGACGCCGGATTGCGTAATCTCCTGAACGAACCTTTTGCTCATTTTGAAACCGTGATATTGGAAAACACAAATGAAAAAGAAGACATTCCGGTACAGGAAAACATCCCCCAAGAATCAAAAGAAAAAAATGAAGAAAACCTTAACAAACACAACCCTACTCCTAAAAAAAAAATAACTGTTTTTATTACCTGTGGAATAGGAATCATACTATTAGCAGGTAGTATCATCCTATATCGATCCTTATCCGGCGAGGGGCAACTTAAAAAAACAACTCCGCCGGCAATCCCTATCCGTAAGGATACAACAGCAATTCCACCGGTTGATACCTATTCTATGGAGGAAGATTTGCGGATACTTAATGATACTAGCCCTGTCAATCCCGACTCGGTAAACTATACCATCACAGGAACCAAAACCACTTACACCATAAAAAAAGGAGAAACTCTTACAAAAGTTTCTTTGCGCTTCTATGGAACCAAAGATCTATGGCCCTACATACAAAAATACAATCATACCAAAATCAAAAACCCCGGCATGATTACACCGGGAATGATTTTAACAATCCCCGAACTGAAGAAAAAAGACCCATAATTCCTTTTTACATCACCTTCAAAATATTAATTCACTACGGGTATCGCAACCGATGCGATGACCGCCAACAGGGCGACCGCAAGGGTCGCTCCTACGATTGGGACATGGTTGGGGCATAAATCGTCGGTAATAATATCTACCCACCTCTGTGATAATAGGACGCTTCCCTGTTCGGGGCGGGCAGACCCCGCCCCTACTTAATGGACTTTTACTTTAAATGCGCCACGGGTTATTTTAAATAAAAATCTGTTGCTACCTCTGCCCGTAATATTTTTTTATGTGGAGCATTTACTACATCCATAAAAGAAAATTCCCCTGGCAACACTCTTTTCAGTTTTCCCACGCCAACCCCCAAACCATTAGTCAATTTCTCGGCTACGAAACGGGCATCCCTTATAGCCTCCTTTGTCAATCCGGCTTTAATCGTATTAAAATCCTTATATTCGTAAGCTACTTTATAGCGGAAATCATCTGTAGTCACTGCGATATTTTGCTTCCAAAAATAAGTCTGTTCCGATAGCAATTTATAAATCTTTTCCACATCCGTCGAAGCAACCAGAATAACCGAAATAGCTACATAACGCTGATACGGACGACTGACAAACTGTTTATCGGCTTGACTATCCAGTATTTCAACCGGAATCACTTCTATTTCATCGCCGGTTACCCCATTTGCTTTCAAAAAATCTATAATAAGCTTATTCTTTGAACTAATAGTATACTGGAGGAAATTTAAGTCATTTCCCAATTCCCTGTATAATAAGGGCCATGTTATCTTTCCGGCAGTAATTTCCGTTTCTGCAACACCTTGCACGCTTAGTGTCCGATCCCTGTCTATATTCGTAACACCGGCTTTCACCAAATAACCCAACACAATCAAACCGGCAGCAATAAAAAATGCTTCCCACCTCCAACTTCTCATAGCCAAATTCCTATTTGCATGGTAATACATAAACAACCATTAAAAAATTCCTAAGTTAAGTGTCTTTTTATAACAACAAATATACTCGTAGTTTTAATTCCTGCCATGACAATTTTTATATTTCTTTCCACTCCCGCACGGACACGGATCATTTCTTCCCGCCACCTTCTCCGAACGGATTGGTTCCTTTCTTACTTCCCGCGTGTCCTGTTGAGCCGCTTCTCCTTGCCCGGGATTACCTACACCCGGCTTATTTTCCCGGTATTTACTGATATTCTGTCGTCTTTCAGGAGCCGCCTGACGCACCTGACTTGGATCTTGTACCGGTAACTGACCACGCATCAATATGGAAATCGTTTGATTATTTATCTTATTAACCATGGTGTCAAACAAATTCACCGATTCCAATTTGTAAATCAACAATGGATCCTTTTGTTCGTAGCTGGCATTGCGCACCGCATGTTTCAATTCGTCCAATTCACGAAGATTTTCCATCCATGCTTCATCAATGACATGAAGCAAAATGGATTTTTCAAAAGAACGTACCACCGTCTTGCATTCGCTCTCAAAAGCAGCCTTCAAATTGCAGGAAATATTATACACCCGTTTCCCGTCGGTAATAGGGATAAGTATATTTTCGTACATGTGTCCCTGATTTTCATATATCTGTTTAATAACAGGATGGGCAATATTCGCCAAATATTCCGTTTTGCGTTTGTAGTTCGCCATTGTCTGACTGAAAGCTTTTTCCGCAAGAACTCCTTTATCTTCTTCACGAAATTCCTTTTCGCTAAATGGAACATCCATTGCCAGGGTCTGCAAATAACTCATTTGACAGCCTTCGTAATCATTACTTTCAACAGGAACGACACACCTGTCCCACACCATATTAGTGATATCCATCCCGATACGTTCACCCATTAAAGCATGACGACGTTTGGTATATACCACCGTCCGTTGCTTGTTCATCACATCGTCATATTCCAACAAATGTTTACGAATGCCGAAGTTGTTTTCCTCCACCTTTTTTTGCGCGCGTTCAATAGAATTGGAAATCATCTTATGTTCTATCATTTCACCCTCTTTAAAACCCAACCTATCCATTACGCCTGCGATCCTTTCGGAAGAAAAAAGACGCATCAAGTCATCTTCAAGCGAAACAAAAAATACGGAAGCCCCCGGGTCGCCTTGTCGTCCGGCGCGCCCGCGCAACTGACGGTCAACGCGACGCGATTCATGACGTTCCGTTCCAATGATAGCCAATCCCCCTGCTGCCACCACCTCCGGGCTCAATTTAATATCCGTACCACGACCCGCCATGTTGGTAGCAATCGTTACAATCCCACTCTGACCGGCTTTAGCGACAATATCCGCCTCTTTCTGGTGTAATTTGGCGTTAAGTACATTATGTGTAATCTTACGCATGGTTAACATCTTACTCAACATTTCCGATATTTCTACCGATGTCGTTCCAACCAATACCGGACGACCTGCATTTACCAAACGCTCTATCTCTTCAATCACAGCTTTGTATTTCTCGCGTTTGGTTTTGTAAACACGGTCATTCATATCCAAACGAACAATAGGTCGATTGGTGGGAATAACCACTACGTCAAGTTTATAAATGTCCCAAAACTCTCCCGCTTCCGTTTCTGCCGTACCGGTCATACCTGCCAACTTATGATACATACGAAAATAGTTTTGCAACGTAATCGTAGCAAACGTTTGAGTAGCAGCCTCCACCTTTACCTGCTCTTTGGCTTCGATAGCCTGATGTAAACCTTCCGAATAACGGCGACCTTCCATAATACGCCCCGTTTGTTCATCCACTATTTTCACTTTACCGTCAATCACCACATACTCGTCATCTTTCTCAAACATGGTATAGGCTTTCAACAACTGGTTAATGGTATGAACACGCTCGGACTTAATGGCATAATTAGTCATCAAAACATCCTTCTTCTCTAATTTTTTCTCCTCACTTAAACTCCCGTCGGCTTCGAGCGCTGAAAGTTCGGCAGCAATATCCGGTAACACAAACAAGGTTTGGTCTTCAGACCTACCCGTAATCAAGTCAATGCCTTTGTCCGTTAAATCAACGCTATTTAACTTTTCTTCAATAACAAAATACAACGGATCTGTCACCTCGTGCATACGCCGGTTATTTTGTTCCATATAGATTTCTTCCGTCTTCAACATGCCGGCTTTAACACCTTGTTCACTCAAAAATTTAATCAGCGCTTTGTTTTTCGGAAGAGCCTTATGGCTACGATACAAAGCGAGGAAACCTTCCTCCGTTTCTTTCCGGTCTTCCGAAGCGATTAATTTTTTGGCTTCACTCAAATACTGCGTTGCCAACACCTTTTGCACCTCCACCAATCTCTCCACCAAGGGACGCAACTCTTCAAACAATTGATTTTCGCCCTTGGGAACGGGACCGGATATAATAAGAGGAGTACGCGCATCGTCAATCAACACGGAATCCACTTCGTCAACAATGGCATAATTATGTTGCCGCTGCACCAAGTCATTCGGACTAATCGCCATATTGTCGCGCAAATAATCAAAACCGAACTCATTATTCGTACCAAAGGTTATATCTGCCATATAAGCCTGCCGGCGGGCATCGGAATTTGGTTGATACTTGTCTATGCAATCCACGCTCAACCCATGAAACTGGTAAAGCGGTCCCATCCATTCCGAGTCGCGTTTGGAAAGATAATCATTTACGGTTACCACATGCACGCCGTTTCCGGTCAATGCATTAAGAAACACAGGTAAGGTAGCAACAAGAGTTTTCCCTTCGCCTGTTGCCATTTCGGCTATTTTTCCTTTGTGCAGCACCACGCCCCCGAAAAGCTGCACATCGTAATGGATCATATTCCAAGTAATTTCACTCCCTCCGGCAATCCAGTGATTTTGATAAATAGCTTTATCACCTTCTATACGGACAAAATCCTTCGTCGCAGCCAATGTACGGTCAAATTCCGTAGCAGTAACCGTCGTTTCTTCATTTTCAGTAAAGCGTTTGGCTGTTTCCTTCATAATGGAAAAGGCAACGGGAAGAACCTCTTCCAATGCTTTTCCATAGATGTCGAGTATCTTTTTTTCCGTTCTGTCTATTTCGGCAAATATCTCTTCGCGGTCTTCCATTTCAGTTTGTTCAATACTTGCTTTCAACTCCTCTACCCTCGCCCGTTCTTTTTCGGTCGCACCATGAATATATTGTTTCAATTCTCCGGTTTTGGCACGGAGAGCATCGTTGTCAAGTCGAGCAACATCCGGATAAGCAGCTTTTATTTTTACAACCCAAGGTTGAACCTCTTTCATATCCCTGACAGCTTTGTTCCCAAAGAGCTTACCTATAAATTCATTAAATCCCATGCTATTAACTGTTTTATTAAAAATAACTTTCTTCCATATGTTCGTGCGCTCTTTTAATATATTCCAAAAAGCGTCTTCCCCATACAGGCATTAGGCGCGCGTATTTTCATAAAATGCGCCAAGGTAGGAGCGATACAATCGGCGCTTACAGGCGTATATATTACATCGGGCTTTATCCCTCCACCCATAAAGATTAAAGGAGCGGGAGCGTGCGCATACCTAATCGTTTGGTTCATCACCGGATTCTCGTCCACGACCACCCATCCGGGTAATACATCGATCCATACATCGCCGGATCGCCGGTAGCTAAAACCGTTTTTTATTATATTCATATCCGGCGTCCACGTTCCTAACAACAACCTGTGTGCTGAATAAACATCCTTTACCCCGCTGAATTGTATCAGAAAGTCGGCACACCTGTCTTGTATTTCCGCCAGATTTAACATCCTGTCCTCTATCAGTTTCCGGTTGAGATAGATTTGCCGGTCGTAATAAGCCTCCACATAATGCCCCTCGCCGTAAACAGCCATCAAGTAAATGTTCAACAAAGCAACGCAACGGTTCAAATAAAACTCTCCTGTCGGTATTCTGTATTTACCTAAATCGGAAGCTTCCGCCCGGGTTTGTCCGGTAGAAACAAGGACGAAAACCACATTTTGCAATCCGTACTTTCTCTCTACCAATTCTATCAACCGTGCCAGACATCTATCCAACCTCACATACGCATCCTGTATTTCCAAAGAAGACTCCATCGAACTCATGTTGTTGTAAAGTCCTGCATAATAAGTCAATAAAAGCAAATCAGGTATCTCGTCCTTACCCATAAGGCTATAGTTTAGACACTCTTCCGCCAAAGCGTTCACCTCGTCATTCACAAGAGGAGAAGTAACAAAACGTTTGTATTTATCCCCTCCCTTCTCTTCAAACTTATATTTGAAAGTCTCTTTCTTCCATTCGGAAATCAAATACGTGTATTTACTTACAAGCAAAAGAGGCGACCACGCTAAACTCTCTATCCGGAAATCAATAGAACTTCTTTCATTATACCGGCTCACCCATTGAGGAAAAGATTTGTAATAAGTCGTTCCACACCATTTTCCTGTATTACTTTCTAACCAAAAAGCGCCGTCTCCCGCATGTCCCGCTGCAAAAAGAGCTGCCTCGCGAAAAGGAGAAATGGCATACACCCATCCATTGCCTTTCGTAGCTACTTTCAATTCATCGGCAAGGGTAGAAGTAAGCAAACGGGCAGGCGACGAACTCGCATCCGTATAATTCCCCATAAAAGCATAATCGTCCGTGCAATGAACAGGACGCAAAGTGGCTCTATCCATCCAATATTCTCCAATAATCCCGTTGAGCGAAGGAGTTGTTCCCGTATAGATAGCAGCAATAGCCGAAGCACGATCCGGATTGGCAAATGGATATTCCGTATTGCCATACACCCTGCCTTCCTTCCATAAACGCTTAAAACCGTTTTCACCGAACAAGTCGGAAAACGCCTCTACATAATCCGTACGTAATTGGTCTATGGTTACCCCTATCACTAATTTAGGAACAACAGGCAAAGAACGGGCAGATAAATCCGTAAATGTCGATAAGATGAGTACGAAAAATAACACATGCGTTTTCATCCGGTTTTTTTATAAGTCAAAATAAGATTTGTCGTTGAACGCAACCATAAACACAAACTCAAAGGTAACACCGCTAAATGGATTCTCTGTGGTATTATTCCCCAAAGCAGTATAAAAAGAGTTAAAACTATAAAATTCAACAGATGATACGGATTCCTTTTCTTTTTTATCTCCCGCCTTATTACCCAAGGTAAACACAAAATATGCAGGGGATGAAACACAACAATCAAATAATTAGGACTCACAGCAGGATGCTCCGAAAAGAAAATCAAAAAGGCAATCATACATCCGCTAACGCCATAGAAAGCGAACAGCGTCAAATCAACCCACCATAGCAGCCTCCGCTTCTTCCACTCAAAAGCCGTAATCAAAGCCACTACAAACAAGAGGATAGAAAACGTTTGAAACGGAGTAAAAGGAAAACCCGCAAAAACAGCGCCATCCTTCTCTTCCACTTCTTCCACCAACGTACAGGTATCGCCTGCGAGCAACCTCTGCTCTTTCACAGTATCCGTCACCACAGCGGAAGCCATATAAGCCATTAAATACAAGGGCGCAAACATTTTTTGCCGGTCGTCTATCAATTTATCGGTTTCTTGCCCCAAACAAAAATCCATACCAAAACACGCCCATTCATTTCCGGCAGCAAACTCATGAATAATATCCCGAAAAGTACGCCCCTTGTCGCTACTTATATAATGTATGCTGCCATCCAGGCACTCCTCTATCTTATCTCGCGGACGAGTAGCACAATTATCATACAAGAAATTATAACGATACCTCCGGTTTTCCGGACGGGCATTTTTCATTAAGAACTTTGTCAATTTCCCTTTCTCTTCCGCCGTTAAATTCAAGGTTTGCTGCCATACGGAACGATTGTAATACCGGTACTCTTCCACGAAATGCCCATAACTCGCCACACCCAACAAATAGTCCGTTTCGCCCTTTACAAATCGCCAAATAAAATTAGGAGTGTCAAAGTCAAATACCCCGTAGTTAAAGATCCAATCCATGTGCTTTTCCGGACACTCATAACGAATAGCCGTATGCCCGAACAAAGCATATACTTCTTTACCCGGAGCGCACGTCAACAAACTCAACCGGACAGAATCCGCACCCACAAGCACATCTTCTTGCGAAACAGCATCCACAGAAAAAAGCAACAAACCTATCATAACCGGAACAATCCGCTTCATGCCTTCTCTCCTTTATTAAAATAGCGCTTTGAAATAAGATACGAAAGTAAGCATTTTTCACTAAGATTAATGTCATAGCCTCCTAATCAAACAATACACCGACTTAAAAGAAGTTAAAACCATTGTGCAAAACGATCATCAATCATTATCCCTATATATAAGTATTCCGTCTACCTAAAAATACCACATTATAGGGATTGCAGCGGGAATAAAAATGTTTACTTTTGCCCACAGATTTAATTAGTTAGTCATAATTTTATTGCAGTGATTACCAAACAGAAGATTCAGTCATTGAGCAGCGTCCCGTCAAAGTGATTTTGGCGGGATTTTGTTTTGTGTAAAATAGGGGTTCCTTATGATGCATGGATTTAAATAGTTCATTCAAAAATATATATATATATTGCAGCGGTTTTTATAACCATAGAGTGAGAGTCCTCCTGCTTTTGTGAAAATACAAAGGTAGGGAATTGATGCTTATGTTTATGGCAGATTACAACTAGCCACTTGAATGATTTAAAAGAATAGGGGTATTAATAAAAGCAAGTAAATCAAATGATATGGAGAAAGATTTAGTAGCATCAACCATAGAAAGACAAAATATCTTAAACAACAGAATTGCCGTTAATGCCATTCGGGAGAAATTAGACATACCCGCTATGCTGTTTGATGGACAATATTGCTTTACCAAACAAATGGTGGCAGATTTTTACGAAGTAGATATTTCAACAATTAACAGATATTTAAGTACGCATGAAAACGAATTGCGACACAATGGATATTTTTTATGTAGGGGTAAATCATTGAAAGACTTTAAGTTACAATTTGGTCGTCTCATTAATGAGACGACCAAAACCACCTTGTTGGGTTTGTTCAATTTTCGTGCTTTTCTGAATATTGGGATGTTGCTTTCCGAAAGTGAAAAAGCAAAGCAAGTTCGCAAAATTATTCTTGACATTGTGGTTGCAAGTATTAATGAACGGACAGGAGGAGGCACAAAATACATCAATCGTCGGGATGCGAACTATTTGCCAAGCGCTATTGCCGAAAACAATTATCGTAAAGCGCTTACTTCTGTTATCAACAAATGTGTAGATGGACATCCGACCATGAAGTATGCAAATATTACGGATTATATCTATCAAGCCGTATTCAAAGAAAATGCCAAAGAATATAAGGCGGTACTGAAATTGAAAGAAAACGACAGGGCACGAGATACAATGTATGCCGAAGTATTACTTCTGATCGCTTCGTTTGAAAATGGGGTAGGATATGAGATTGGAAAAGCATTCCAGGAAAGAGAAAACCAATTATTATCGCAACAAGAAGTTTATGCAATTATAGATAAGTTTGCAGAACATCCTTTCCAACAACCACATTTAAACGACGCCCGTACAAAGATGGCTTCGCGCGATTTGGGATTTAGGGATGCTTTACACAACAATATTGCCGAATATGTGAAAGTGCTAACTCCCGAAGAGTTTGACCGTTTTATTGGCGATAAATCTATCGACTTTGATACCATTCTGGAAGAAAATAAAGAGGTGCTGAAACGTTTAAAACAAGCTGAAAATGAATGAGATAAAATACATATCATTTGAAGAAGCGTTGACTGTCTATCAAAAAACGATTGAAAAGAGCGGGGGCGGTTTTTCCGGCATTAGGGATAAAGGCGGTATAGAAAGTGTTCTTGATTTTGTTCAAAATGATGTATATTATCCTGATTTTGTTTCCAAGTTGAGTTATTTGGTTTTCCGGTTTTGTTCAGGACATTTTTTTAACGATGGGAATAAACGAATTGCATTGACACTTGGCGTCTATTTTCTGCATAAGAATGGACATTATTGGGCTTCCGTTCAATTTATGCAGCGAATGGAAGCTATTGTTTATCATATTGCAGCCTCACACATTGACAATGATTTATTACACCGGATTATACATTGCATTGTTGATTGTCAAGATTTTGACGAAAGTTTACAAATAGAAATTGCCCATGCAATGGTAAAAGGAGAATTATATGATGAAACCGAATAGTATCCATTTTAATAGCAACTTGAATTATTTACCTAATTATACACTTTATTTATGATCCTTTTTTTCCAAACTTCTTGCAATCATATAATTGCTGTGGAACACAGCCATGAATTTACTCCCGAAGAGATAAAAAAACTCTGCTGGCTTTTGGGAGAAGCCATACCCGGAACACAGGAAAATTTGAACGGTCATTACATAGGACCCCGCCGGGAAATGATAACCCCGTGGAGCACCAATGCGGTGGAAATTACTCAAAACATGGGCATGAAAGGCATTACCCGGATAGAAGAATACGTTCCTGCAAAAAATGAAAAAGACAGTTACGACCCCATGTTGCAACGCATGTACGAAGGGTTGGACTCAAACCTGTTCACCATCCGGAGGAAACCGGAACCCATTCTTTATATCGACGACCTCGAAACATACAACGAAAAAGAAGGTCTTGCCCTCTCCAAAGAAGAAATGGATTATCTGAAAAAAGTAGAGAGCGGTTTGGGACGTAAACTCACGGATTCCGAAATATTCGGCTTTGCACAAATCAACTCGGAACACTGCCGTCACAAAATATTCGGTGGAACATTCCTCATCGACGGCGTAGAAATGGAATCTTCCCTCTTCCAACTGATCAAAAAGACGACAGAAGAAAATCCGAACAAGATTATTTCAGCCTATAAAGACAATGTGGCTTTTGCCGCAGGTCCCATCGTAGAGCAATTTGCTCCCATAGACCATTCCACCTCCGGTTATTTCACCATAAAAGATATAGAAACCGTTATCTCGCTAAAAGCGGAAACGCACAATTTCCCTACAACCGTAGAGCCATTCAACGGCGCTTCAACGGGAACAGGCGGTGAAATCAGGGATCGCATGGGAGGCGGTAAAGGTTCATTGCCCCTAGCGGGAACAGCCGTATATATGACCTCGTATCCACGCGCCAAAGCAGAACGTACCTGGGAACAACGGCTATCCGCACGCAAATGGTTGTATCAAACGCCTGAACAGATTCTAATCAAAGCCTCCAACGGAGCTTCGGACTTCGGAAACAAATTCGGACAGCCACTCATTTGCGGATCTGTCCTTACTTTTGAACACAAAGAAAACAATGCCTTCTATGGCTACGACAAAGTAATCATGCTGGCAGGAGGCGTAGGCTACGGCACACGGCGCGACAGCCTCAAAGAAAAACCGCAAGCCGGAAACAAAATAGTAGTGATGGGCGGCGACAATTACCGCATCGGGTTAGGCGGCGGGTCCGTATCATCCGTGGACACAGGACGGTATGGCAACAGCGTTGAATTAAACGCCGTGCAACGCGCCAACGCCGAAATGCAAAAACGCACCTACAACGTTGTACGCGCTTTGTGCGAAGAAGATACAAATCCTATTGTATCCATTCACGACCATGGTTCCGCCGGACACGTCAACTGCCTTTCGGAATTAGTGGAAGATTGCGGCGGACTGATTGACATGAATCAACTTCCCATCGGAGACAAAACCTTGTCTGCCAAAGAAATCATTGCCAACGAATCCCAAGAACGCATGGGGCTTCTTATCCAAGAAGAAGCCGTAAACCATGTCCGCCAAATTGCCGGACGCGAACGTGCGCCGATATACGTGGTAGGTGAAACAACCGGAGACGGACGTTTTGCCTTTCAACAGGCGGACGGCATCCGTCCGTTCGATCTGACGGTAAGGCAGATGTTCGGTTCCTCGCCGGAAACATACCTGAAAGACAACACCGTAGAACATCATTACGAAAGTCCCATATATAAAACATCCGGCTTGCAAAAATACCTTACCAACGTATTGCAATTAGAAGCGGTAGCCTGCAAAGACTGGTTGACGAACAAAGTGGACCGTTCGGTAACGGGAAAAATAGCCCGTCAACAATGTCAAGGCGAACTCCAACTGCCGGTAAGCGATTGCGGCGTAGCAGCTCTCGACTATCGCGGCGTAAAAGGCATTGCCGTTTCCATCGGTCATGCTCCGCAAGCCGCTTTGGCTGATCCGGAAGCCGGATCGATACTGGCTGTTGCAGAAGCGTTAACCAATATAATATGGGCGCCCCTGACAGACGGTTTGGATAGCCTCTCCCTGTCTGCCAATTGGATGTGGCCCTGCCGTTCCCAAGAAGGGGAAGACGCCCGGTTATATAAAGCCGTCAAAGCATTGAGCGATTTTTGCTGTGAGTTGAAAATCAACGTTCCCACAGGAAAAGATTCACTCTCCATGACGCAGAAATATCCGGACGGAAGCAAAGTGATTGCTCCCGGAACGGTTATCATATCGGCAGGAGCGGAAGTATCGGATATAAAAAAAGTAATCCCCCAACTAACCGTTCCTGACAAAAATTCCACGTTCTATCACATTGATTTCAGCTTTGATACCTTAAAATTAGGCGGTTCCGCCTTGGCGCAGGCATTAGGAAAAATCGGAGACGACGTGCCTTGCGTACAAAATGCCGGATACTTCCGGGATACTTTCCTCGCCGTACAAGAATTAATTAACAAAAACCTGATCCTGGCAGGACACGACATTTCAGCCGGCGGATTGATCACAACGCTACTTGAAATGTGCTTCCCTCATACAAAAGGAGGAATGAAAATCAATCTCAACCAACTTGCTGAAAAAGACGTCATAAAATTATTATTCGCCGAAAATCCAGGCGTTATTATCCAAGTAAAAGATAAAGACAAAAACGAAGTGGAGAAAATCCTGGAAGAAAACGGAACAGGATTTGCCATAATCGGTAAACCGGACGGCAAACGCTACATCACGGTATCAAAAGACGAATCAACCTTTCAGTTCGACATTGATTCTCTGCGTGAGGTATGGTATGCTTCTTCCTACCTGTTGGATTGCAAACAATCCATGAACGGATGCGCCGGAAAACGCATGGAAAATTACAAAGAGCAACCGGTAGAATTTGTTTTCCCCACCACATTCAAAGGAACGTTTTCACAATACCGGATCAATCCCAACCGCCGTACGCCAAGCGGCATCCGTGCGGCTATCCTACGCGAAAAAGGAACCAACGGGGAGCGTGAAATGGCATATTCCCTTTATTTGGCAGGCTTTGATGTGAAAGACGTAACGATGACCGACCTTATTTCAGGAAATGAAACCTTGGAAGACGTCAGTATGATTGTATTCTGCGGAGGTTTTTCCAACTCCGACGTATTGGGCAGCGCCAAAGGTTGGGCGGGAGGATTCCTGTTTAATGAAAAAGCAAGAACAACGCTCTACAATTTCTATGCGCGCAAAGATACGTTATCATTAGGCGTCTGCAACGGTTGCCAACTGATGATGGAACTCGACCTCATCAATCCCGGACACGAAAAAAAAGGAAAAATGCTACACAACGAATCACACAAATTTGAATCTTCGTTTATCGGCATTACCATTCCAACCAACCACAGCATCCTGCTCGGTTCCTTGAGTAATAGCAAACTAGGAATCTGGGTAGCCCACAGCGAAGGTAAATTTTCGCTTCCTTACGAAGAAAATCAATATCACGTAGCGGCAAAATACAACTACAACCAATACCCCGGCAATCCAAACGGTTCCGACTATTCCATTGCAGCGTTGGCAAGCGCCGACGGTCGTCATTTGGCAATGATGCCACATTTGGAACGCGCCGTCTTCCCCTGGCAGAATGCTTACTACCCTGCCAACCGCATTACCACAGACCAAATTACGCCATGGATAGAAGCCTTTGTCAATGCCCGTGAATGGATTTCAAACCATTGACAATGAACCGCACCACCCATCATCGCCGTAGGGGCGACCCTTGCAGTCGCCCTGAATAATGGCATGGATACCGCCAACGGGATGATGAACGCAAACAAGGCGACCGCAAGGGTCGCCCCTACAATCGTCGGTAATGAATAAATGTTTGGAAATTTATAAATCAACAAATGAATGACACCCATCATCGCCGCAGCATCCGCCTGCAAGGGTACGATTATTCACAGGCGGGATTGTATTTCATAACAATATGTTGTCAGGACAAAATATGCCGTTTCGGGAAAATTGAAAAGAGTGAAATGATATTGAATGAATCAGGGCAAATTGCATACAATGAATGGGTAATGTTACCGGAACGGTATTCACATGCCACATTGGATGTGTTTCAAATCATGCCCAATCATATTCATGGCATCATTGCATTGAATGCCACCCCCGTAGGGGCGACCCTTGCGGTCGCCCTGAATAATGACATGAATACCGCCAACGGGGCGATGAACGCAAACAGGGCGACCGCAAGGGTCGCCCCCACAATCGGGAATATGGTTGGGGCATATAAATCGTCGGTAATGAATAAATGTTTGGAAATATGCAAATCACAAAATGAACGTATGGGTAAATTATGGCAACGCAATTATTACGAACGCATTATCCGTGATGAACGGAACGATCCTATCAAAATATTTCCAATTATATAATCAATAATCCGGCAAATTGGAAAGGTGATACATTTTATGGTACATAACAACCCGCAAATATATTTTCAACATACAATTAAATTAGCAAAATATGTCAGATCATCACCAGCATCATCACAGCATCAATGTTACTTCATTGAATAAGGCTTTTATCCTCGGAATCGTTCTTAACTTGATTTTTGTTTTTGCCGAATTTAGCGCCGGATTATGGTTGGATTCCCTGGCGCTACTTTCCGATGCGGGACACAATTTAAGCGATGTGGTCAGTTTGGTACTCGCTCTCTTGGCGTTTCGTCTGGCAAAAATAAGAGCCAATGAAAAATACACTTATGGCTACAAGAAAAGCACCGTGTTGGTATCTTTACTCAATGCAGCCATTCTGCTTATGGCAGTGGGCGTCATTTTATTGGAAAGCATCAACAAACTGCAACATGCGCAGGAAGTTTCCGGAACGGCTATCGCTTGGATGGCAGGAATAGGCGTCGTTATCAACGGCTTCACCGCTTTGCTTTTCCTGAAAGACAAAGAAAAGGATTTGAACGTGAAAGGAGCCTACCTGCACATGGCTGCCGACGCCTTGGTTTCCATAGGAGTAGTAACGGCAGGAATCCTTATCCATTACACAGGATGGTATGTAGTTGACCCTGTTATCGGTATCGTTATCGCCATTGTCATCCTTATATCCACTTGGGGGTTGTTACGCCACAGCATCCGCCTGTCCTTAGACGGCGTACCGGCAAACATCCATCACGAGAAAATATTGAATATCCTCTCCGGAACCAAAGGGGTAAAAAGTGCGCACCATTTGCATATATGGGCTATCAGCACCACAGAAATAGCCTTAACGGCGCATATTGTTGCGGATGACCTCAACCGCATGGAAGAATTAAAACATCACATCCGCCATGAAATGGCACATTGCGGGATAGGACATGTTACTCTGGAGTTCGAAAGCGAAGGGGAAGATTGCAAAGGGGAATGTTTGTAGAAAATGAAAAAGAAAGGCGAACACATAAAGGCTCGTCTTTCTTTTATAGACTATTTTAATTAGGGTTCCCAATTCAATTTTGGATAATCAGTTGTACCGGGAGTACCGAGACTCTTCCAAAAACTGCTTGATCCGGTTCCAATACTCCAATAAGCGTCATCATCTATAGGCCAACCTCCCTCTTCGGATGAGAACACTTGCGAAGAAGTATTCAAATCACCTGCACCGGTATAACTGTCTGCACTATAAAAACAACTCGTTATTGCAGACGCAGTAAGAGAGTTGCTTCCGTTAATTGAACCTATAGTTGTTGTTGCCGTACCTCTTCCGACAATCTTGCCTGTATTATAACAAGAAGTAATAGTTCCCTTTGTAAGGCGTCCCGTGATACCACCATTGTAATTATTACTGCTACCATTTGATGTTATTGTACCCGTATTGTAGCATGCATTAATAGCTCCACCATTTTGATAATAACAAATACCAGCAGTTCCGCCACCCGTAGCAGAATATGTAACACTAGCATAATTGGCACAACCTATAATAGAGCCGCCAGAAATGCTCCCACAAATACCTCCACAAGACGTACCCTTCATTGTAGCAGAATTGGAACATCCCCTTATTTGAGCACTGCCACTCACAAGCCCCGCAAAAGAACCAATGAGAACAGTACTAGTGCTTCCATTCGCTCCTTTAACATTAACCGCCCCCGATGCAATATGCAGATTTCTAATGCTTCCTTTAACCTCTTCAAATAAACCCCACTTACCTATTGCTGCATCTGGAGAAGCAATATTCAAGTTATGTATTTTATAATTCTGACCAGTAACACTACTAGTAGCAGGAAGAAGTACAACAGGGGTCCATAGTTCATTCATCAAATCAATATCCGACTCAAATGTATATGCTATGGTTCCTGTAATACCTGAGGGAAGTGTGTGATTAAAACCTTTCAACAATTCCGCTGCTGTATTAATCAACGGAGTTTTACCATCATCATTTTTTGTCCTCCATTGCACTTTGTGATCAGCATCTACAGCAAGTTTGATTTCTCCATCCGACTCTTTCCGTCCAATCAAAATTTCCGGTCCTTCATCAGCCTTAATACTTTTAATCATAAGATTGGAATTTGTTGCCGCTAGCTTTCCCTTACCGGTTTCATCCAATGCCATTTTCGATGTCATATTATCATTATAAAATACTACATCAAATATTTGACTTTCATAACCCGTAATTGAAAAATCAGTACCAGAATCAATCTTCCCTTGTGTAACGGTAATTGTCGGTTGCTGGTCTGCCGGTATGAGTTCCGAGGTAACTGTTATAACAACGGAACGGACAATCAATCCGGGAGTTACGTCAGTAGTAATCGTCAATTGACCATTTTCTATCTTGGTTTGCAACCAGCCGACAGACTCACTTAATGTAACACTCAATTCCGTATCGGGAATATTGGTAATAAGGTTCACAATCTCACTACCCCCCGCCGTATCAAAATTTTTTGTAATATCTTCAGTTTTAATACTTAAATTAGGATCTCCAGCCGATTGTATTACGGTAATTCTTGGTTGCGCATCCGGTAGTCTATCTGACGTAATGGTTATGTCAACAGTACGTCCTTTTAATTCGGGGTTCGGATCGACAGTAATTGTCAATTTACCGTTCTCTATCTTGGTTTGCAACCAGTCGACAGGCTCACTTAATGTAACACTCAATTCCGTATCGGGAATATTGGTAATAATATCTACAACCCCACTATCATTCGTACCATTAAAAATTTTTTCAATATTTCCAATTTCTAAAGTAGGATTTTTACCAAACTGCGTAACGATAATTACTGGTTTCACATCCGGTAGTCTATTCGAGGTGATGGTTATGTTAACGGTACGTAGATTCAATTCGGGGTTCGGATCGACAGTAATCGTCAATTTACCGTTCTCTATCTTGGTTTGCAACCACTTGACCGTTGGATCACTTAATGTAACGCTCAATTCCGTATCGGAAATATTGGTAGTGATATCCACAGTAACATTTCCTCCAGCAACCTCAAAATTCTCCGTATTGCTACTAATCTCTAAAACAGGAATTACACCTGCTTGGATAACAACAATTTTCGGGTGTGCTTCCGGTAGCTTATCCGACGTAATGGCTATGTCAACAGTACGTTCGTCCCATCCGGAATTCGGATCGACAGTAATCGTCAATTTACCGTTCTCTATCTTGGTTTGCAACCAGTCGACAGGCTCACTTAATGTAACACTCAATTCCGTATCGGGAATATTGGTAATGATTTCCACAATATTACCACCTCCGGTAACGTCAAAGTTTTGCGTACCACTACTTTGTGCTATCTGCAACGTATAACCCGTACCGAATTGTATGACGGTAATTTTCGGGTGTTGTTCCGCCGGAATACGATCCGAAGTGATAATTATATCCACCGTACGCGCTTCTTCCCCGATGTTTTCTTCCACATAAATCGTCAATTTGCCGTTTTCTATCTTAGGTTCACACCAAGTAACGCTCTCATCGCTTAATTTGAAAACTAATTCCCCTAACGGAATATTGGTGAGAATGTTTACTTCGGCAGTGCCTCCGGAAATCCCAAAAGGCGATAGCGCTTTGTCCTCATTATTAATCTGTAAAAGGGGGGATGTCCCCAACTGTGTAACGGTAATTTTCACTTCAACGTTTCGAGCACTTACAGTGACTGTTGCAGAACGTTCGCTCAACTCTTCATTCTTCTCTGCTGAAATAACAATCGTTTCTCCATCCTTATCGACTTTACACCAACTTCCATCGGCGTTCACACTAACCGTCCATTCGGATGTATTCGTCTCTACCGGAATTGTTTTCGATTCTATTCCATCGGCAGAGAGAGTAATAGATTGATCCTCCTCGCTAATCCGCAAGTAAGGTTCGGGATCATCGGAGGTGGAATCACATGCCGTCCCCAAAAATAAGGGTAGTGTCATAAATCAACTGAAATCATTATTTCCGTATGTTCCGTTTTTGTAATAATACCTTTCGATATACATCCCTATAACGTTATCATGAACCGTTTCGTTTTTGGAAAAACAAATCGTTTTA
>SNRY01000150.1_pt1 | contig 25485 bp, 24 predicted proteins | sample 4693421 | NCBI WGS metagenome assembly SNRY01 (sample SAMN11003215, study PRJNA524138) | termite gut metagenome | isolation source: Bacteroidetes bacterial symbionts from single cell of protist host amplifed... | host: Streblomastix strix ... | reverse complement strand
CTCGAAAGATTTATTTGCGTGTCCGGCATTAAACTCAACAGGAAATTAAATGATAAACTTGTCAAAGAACTCATTGAGTTTGCAGCTATTGCGGCATAGATACTAATTTATTTTTAACGAACTATTGCTGTTTAATGAGAGCAAAGAAATAAGGTGCAAAAATAATAAGACCGACAACAGCCGATACAATAGCACAAATCAACACGGCTCCGGCAGACATGTCTTTTATTTTACCTGCAAGAGGATGATAATCGGGCGATACCAAATCCACCAATCGTTCGATAGCTGTGTTTATTGCTTCGGCGGCAATAACTAATCCGCAACAGATTATTACAATTATCCACTCGGTTTTTGTGATATTAAAATAAAATCCGACGAGAATAACCATGATAGCTAATATAGAATGGATGCGGGCGTTATATTCTTCGGCAAAAAAGATACGTATTCCTTTCCAAGCAAATTTAAAACATCTGCCGAGATGTCTTCGTAAATTAAATGGTTGTTTATTATTTTTTCCCATAATTTTAATAACGATTTATTTGTCTTACACCTTTTATGGTTGTCAACTTTTTGATTAATGCCTCCAGTTTATTCGTATCATCTATCATAATGGTAAGCATACCGGAGAACAGTCCGTCATCTGATTCTATATTAATGGAACGTAATGAGACATCTGCTTCTTTGGAAATAACGGAAGTAATATTAGTTACGATGCCGATATCGTTGTTCCCTATTATATGAAGGGTAATGGCGTATTGCATGCCGTGTGATTTACCTGCCCACTCTGCTTTGACGATACGGTATCCGAATCGTTCTTTCAATTGACTGGCGTTGGAACAGCTTTTTCTGTGGACTTTGATACCGTTATTCACCGTAACAAATCCGAATATTTCATCACCATATATTGGATTACAACATCTGGCTAATTTAAAATCCAATCCTGTCAAATTTTTGTCAATGAGAAGTACGTCTTCTTTCCTTCCGGACTCATTGGAAGGGGCTTGCAAATTATATTCATCAGCTTTTGGCGGAAGCGTAATACCTTCATGATTATCTCGTTTCTGCTGTTCGAGATATTTTTCCATGATTTCGTTTACATCTAACGTTTCATCAATAATATGCAAGTAGAAATCCGTTACGTGCTTGTATCCCATTCGTTTAATAAGTCGCATCATTACGGCTTCGTCATACTCTATCTTGTGATTTTTGAACTTTCTTTCCAACATTTCTTTAGCCAAGTCGTACTGCATGACATTTAATTCTTTCAATGCCTGACGAATCTTAGTACGCGCTTTGGTTGTAGTTGCGATGCTCAACCAGTTTTGTTTGGGCGTTTGAGCGCTTGAAGTAATGATTTCCACTTGGTCACCACTGGTTAGCACGTATTTTAACGGAACTAGTTTATCATTCACTTTGGCGCCGATACACTTACTTCCTAATTTTGTATGTACATGGAAGGCAAAATCGAGTACTGTTGCTCCTTTTGCCATTTTGAGTAGATCGCCTTTGGGCGTGAAAACAAAAACTTCATCTTCGTATAGAGCCATCTTAAATTGATCCATTACTTTCATGGAGTCATTTTCGGCATGTTCCAATGCTTCGCGTACGGAATTGAGCCAATCGTCCAATCCTTCGTTTTCGCCTTTAACACCTTTATAACGCCAATGAGCAGCCAGTCCTCGTTCGGCTATTTCGTCCATGCGCCGTGTGCGTATTTGCACTTCCACCCATTTCCCTTTTGGTCCCATAACGGTAATATGCAAAGACTCGTATCCATTACTCTTAGGTATGGAGAGCCAGTCGCGCAGACGTTTGGGGCTCGGTTGATACATGTCTGTCACAATAGAATAGGCTTGCCAACACTCTTGTTTTTCCTTTTCTTTTTCCGAATCAAGAATAATGCGAATAGCAAAGAGATCATAAATGTTTTCAAAAGAAGTTTTCTGCTTCTGTATTTTATTCCATATAGAATGAATGGACTTAATTCGACCTTTGACATCAAATTCTAATCCGGCTTCCGTGAGTTTCTTCTTTACAGGTTCGATAAAAGTAGCTATGTATTTGTCACGCGACGCCTTGGTTTCGTTCAGTTTATCTTTTAAAAAATAGTACGTTTCTTTTTGAGTGTATTTCAGAGACAGATCTTCTAATTCGGATTTCAGTTTGTAAAGTCCCAGTTTATGAGCTAAAGGTGCGTAAAGATAGGTCGCTTCACCTGCTACTCTTAAACGATCTTCTTCATTTTCCGAATCCTTGATTTGCCGCATCATATTCACCCGATCAGCTATCATAATAAGGATTACTCGCATGTCTTCAGCGAAGGAAAGTAATAAATTCCGGAAATTCTCTGATTCAACGACAGCGCTTTTAGCATACAGCTCGCTCGTTTTAACCAGCCCTTTGATAATTCCTGCTACATCATGACCAAATTCAATACGTACGGATTCGAGGGATAAAATATTACATTTCACGACCTCACTGATCATGGCGCTTACCAATCCTGCTCCTTTCATATTCATTTCTTCGGATAGGATCACAGCAGTCTCCAAATCTCTAATAACCGGATTCATGCCAAAACCGTTTCGTTGCAAGTGGTGGCAACTTACGGCTTCAAACAAATATTTTTTTATTTTTTTGATGGTTTCCTTACCGATACTATCACCGACAGAAATAACCAATCTTTTATATAAAACCAATAATTTCGCTCTCTCAATTTCCGTGAAAAACAGGACTTCTTCCATGCACAAACTCTTTATGTACGCACCTTTTTACTACAATATACGCAATATATATCCTTATTTTTTTCTGTAAAGTTAGCCTTTTTTCTGAATAATCAGGGGAAAATAGCGGTAATTTCTGCAAATAGCTCCGATGATTATCAAACAATTGTCTGACGTTTAACCGGTTTTTCAATGCGTTAAATCCCGAAGCGTTTGAATAAACCTTTCTAGTAAATCATGCCCAACCATGTTCGCGCAAATTTCAGTGCACATCCCATAGTTTATTGAAGATTATATACGTAAAGAGTGTTCTTCATGCGTTGTTTCTTCCGGTATTTCTTCCGCTTGAATCACCATCATTCTGCCATGAGTATCAATGATAACGGAAATCGGCATATATAAATCTGTTTGCGGATAGCATAAGCTGACGGCATACTTAATTCCTTCGGGAGTAGTCTTGTCATATACCATTCCTTCCAGAGTGGCTTCTCGAAGAAATTCGTCATTTACAAGGGAGGCAAAGCTGTTTTTAGTAAATGTGCGGTTGAATATGGGTACATCTCCTCGTGTGATACGAAGTGTTATGGCATTATCCACATAAGTTACCCCATCCTTATCCGTAACGTATGGCAAAGAATCGTTTGGAGTACGAGTGATGTGTGAATTGTATTCTGTGTTGTCAAGAGTAATGCTTTGAGTATCTTGAAATACTTCCGCGCGTCGTTCTCCAGGAGAATCGCTGTTTATGTATATGATTTTCAACTGTTTCGTTTCATTTTCGGGAGCGCCATTCGTACAAGCGAGTAATAAAAAGATAATCGCAAACCATATTGTAAAATAAAGTAGCTTTTTCATGCTCGTTTTTATCTTCCAAAATAAGAGAAAGGAAAGGAAATACACAAAAAATACACATTATAATGTTGAGTTAAGAATATTGAATATCGAATGAAAACCCGGACGTTTTTTCGGTGAACATTTGCAATGAATAATTTGGGTGTACGGAAGGAAATCTCTATGTTTGCATATATAATCCATAAATTAAAATCTTCTTACATGACAAACACATTTTCTACAGAAGGAAATATTTCGGGTTTGGCGCGCGAAAAGTTTCAAAAAAAAATAGATGGCAAACAAACTGATTTGTTTATCCTTAGAAATACGTTAGGGATGGAAGTGGCCGTTACCAATTACGGATGTGCCATACTCTCCATAATGGTTCCCGACAAGAATGGAATTTATGCAAACGTAGTACTGGGACACGACAGTGTGGACGATGTAATCAACAGTCCTGAACCATTCCTGAATACGGTCATAGGGCGTTACGGTAACCGGATAGGTGGAGGAAAATTCACTTTGGAAGATACGGAATATACGTTAAGTTTAAATGCGGGTTCTAACTCGCTACATGGGGGTCCTACCGGATTTCACACGAAAATATGGGACGCCAAGCAAATTGACGAAAGAACGTTGAATCTCTCTTATCTTTCGGCAGACAAAGAGGAGGGTTTTCCAGGAAATTTGAGCGTTACCATGACGTATAGTCTCGACGAAAATGAAAACGCTTTGATAATCAATTATACGGCTACGACCGATCAAACTACGGTTATTAATCTTACTAATCACGCTTTTTTCAATTTGGCAGGAACAGCCAATCCCACCCCCTCTATAGAAAATCATGTTGTTACTATAAATGCCGATTACTATATTCCTATGGACGAATCTTCCATACCAACAGGTGAGATCTTGAAAGTAGAAGATACGCCTATGGACTTTCGTACGCCTCATGCTATCGGCGAACGTATTAATGATACGTTTCAACAGCTTGTTTACGGAAAAGGATACGACCATTGTTATGTTCTCGACAAAGAAGAAACCGAAGAACTTTCTTGGGCGGTTTTTTGTACCGATCAAGTTTCCGGCAGAATGTTGGAGGTTTATACTACTGAGCCGGGCGTGCAATTATACACGGGAAACTGGTTGAGTGGATTTACGGGAGCACACGGAGCGGTATATCCTGCTCGTAGCGGAATTTGTTTCGAAGCACAGCGTTTCCCTAATTCACCAAATATTCCTCACTTCCCTACGGTTGTGTTAACTCCGGAAGACGACTATCAACAAATAACCATCTATAAATTTGATATTCAAGATTAAAAATCAACCTGTGGATCATTTGAAAACTTTATTTACTATAACTAATAATTTAAAAATATCATGACTAAACAAACAAAGAATTACGCATTGCCAATTGCAATGATGTTTGCCCTTTTCTTTATGATTGCCTTTGTTACAGGGCTTCCCAGTCCGATGGGGGTAATTGCTGCCAAACAATTCGGAGCCTCGAACTTTGAATCCCAACTCGGATTTTTTGCCAACTTTATTGCATACGCTTTCATGGGCATTCCGGCAGGGATGATGCTCAAAAAAATAGGTTATAAGAAAACAGCTTTAATTGCAATCGTAGTGGGTTTTATCGGAGTAGGAACACAATTTCTTTCCGGACGGGTAGAGCTTTTCCCTGTTTACCTGATAGGAGCATTTATTAGTGGTTTTTCAATGTGTATGCTCAATACGGTGGTAAATCCGATGTTAAATACCCTGGGCAAGGGTGGAAATAGAGGAAATCAATTAATCCAATTCGGAGGTAGCATTAATTCTATCGCTGCCACTATCACCCCAATGCTTGTGGGTTATTTAATGGGGGCAGAAGCCGGTCGTACCATAGAAAAAGCGAATCCTGCATTATTCTTGGCAATGGGTATTTTTGCTTTGGCATTCATCGTTCTGTCATTTGTAAACATCCCCGAACCTTACTTGGAAAAGACGAGCAAAAAGCAAGTAAAAGACGCACACAGTCCGTTTGCATTTCGTCATTTCATATTAGGTATAATCGGTATCTTTATGTATATAGGTATTGAAATCGGTATTCCAAGCACAGCCAATCTGTTTATGACAAAAGGATTGAGTATTGATGCCACTGTAGCTGGTACGGTAGTGGGGACTTACTGGTTTTTAATGTTGATAGGTCGTTTGTGTGGAGGTGCACTTGGTTCAAAATTCTCAAGTAAAGCCATGCTAACTTTCACTTCCGGATTAGGAATTGTACTTGTCCTGTTTGCTATCTTTTTCTCAAGTGCTATAACGGTAAGTATGCCTGTATTTCAATCCGATTTGTCATTCGGTCTTATTAAAGTGCCTATCAATGTAATGTTCATTGCATTATGTGGTCTTTGCACTTCTATCATGTGGGGAGGTATCTTCAATCTGGCAGTGGAAGGATTGGGCAAATATACGGCAGCCGCTTCGGGTTTCTTTATGGTGATGGTTTGCGGGGGAGGTATCATACCACTTGTTCAAGGTTCCGTAGCAGACAGTTTCGGTTATCTTAACAGCTATTGGGTAATGTTCGCCTGCCTTGTCTATTTACTGTATTATGCATTGATTGGTTGTAAGAATGTAAATAAAAATATTCCTGTAGATTGATTCATGAGGAACTATTATAAAATTAACCATAACTAAAAAATTGAATATATTATGGATATAGAATATGTAAGAAGTCGTTTTGCGAAACACTTTGACGGAGCTGTTGGCTCTGTATATGCTTCACCGGGTCGTATTAATCTGATTGGCGAACATACGGATTATAACGGTGGTTTTGTTTTTCCGGGGGCGGTAGATAAAGGCATTGTTGCTGAGGTGAAGCCTAATGGTACGGAAAAAGTTCGTCTTTACTCCATTGATATGAAGGATTGGGTAGAGTTTGGTTTGCAGGAGGATGATAAGCCTCGCACAAGTTGGGCAAAGTATATATTTGGCGTTTGTCGTGAGATGATTAAGCGCGGCGTCGCCGTTGGGGGATTTGATTCTGCATTTTCGGGCGATGTTCCTTTGGGTGCGGGGATGTCTTCTTCGGCTGCTTTGGAGAGTACGTATGCCTTTGCATTAAACGATCTTTTTGGCGGGAATGTTGACAAGTTTGAGTTGGCAAAGGTTGGGCAGGCTACGGAACATAACTATGTGGGTGTAAACTGTGGGATAATGGATCAATTTGCTTCCTTGTTCGGAAAAGCCGGTAGTTTGATACGTCTTGACTGTCGTTCGTTGGAATATGAGTATTTTCCTTTTGACCCTCAAGGATATCGTTTGGTATTGATTGATTCGGTAGTAAAACATGAATTGGCTTCATCTGCTTACAATGCACGCCGACAATCTTGCGAGGCTGTTGTAGCTGCTTTGCAGAAGAAACATCCGGCAGTGAAACACCTCCGTGACGCCAATGCAGATATGCTTAAAGAAGTGAAGGCTGACGTCAGCGCCGAAAATTATAAGCGCGCCGAATATGTGGTTGCCGAAATTCAGCGTGTACTCGATGTTTGCGACGCCCTCAAAAAAGGGGATTACGAAACCGTAGGTCAAAAGATGTACGAAACCCATCACGGTATGAGTAAGCTTTACGAAGTAAGTTGTGAAGAGCTCGACTTCTTAAACGAAAAGGCAAAAGAATGTGGCGTAACCGGTTCGCGTGTAATGGGTGGCGGTTTTGGCGGTTGCACCATTAATTTGGTGAAAGATGAATTATACGATAATTTTATCTCCCAAGCCAAAGAAACATTCAAAAATAAGTTTAATAAATGTCCTAAAATTTATGATGTGGTTATCTCGAATGGCTCTCGAAAATTAGCTTAATATTTGAGTACAAAAGAAGAGATATAATTGCACCGATCCAGTTCACTCCAATCGCCTTTTCAGAGAGGGTTGGAGTGAATTTTCTGACTTCGACACATTATTTTCGACAGATTTCCAATTCCGTGGTATATAGCTCCATATAAAAATTGATATTGCTAATTTAAGATAGATAACGTACCATTTCTGTAGTGCATTAAAGAATTTTCTTAAATTGAACTATCCACTCCCAAAGGAGGTGGCATTTCGCTCAATTTATGGCGACGCCACCGAAAATTCTTTAAATGTTAAAGGCAAAGCCGAATTACATTACCACCTGCAAAGCAGGTGAATTTTTGAGTTTTATTAAAAGTAAAAATGATAATTCCAACATTGTCTTGCATTTGGAATAGCATTTCGATTTTCGTCTCATCCAGGCTAAAAAATGCCTGAAAAGACTGTTAGTTCCCTCAATGGTAAATGTTTCTTTCTTGGACTGAAGATGTTTCTCCGGGGGAACAAATTGTTCATAAGGGCTGTAATAATCACTTGCAATTTTATTCATCGGACAGGCTTCTATCTTTTGCCAAAGCGCTTTTCTTGTTTTAGCGCTTCGGTCGCCAACAACGAAATGTAGGAACCTCTTGCCATATCTATCAACAGCAATCCATATCCAAACGTAGTTTTTTTTGAGCCCACACAGCCATGCATTTCATCCGGTTCAACAACTTCTATTTCCTTTGTTTCCTTTTGTAAGGACTTGACCTCTTCTCCAAAAGAACGTATCTACTTCAAAACCGTTACATTACTTACTCCAAGATATCTACCGATGGAACGAAATCCCAAGCCTTCCGGGTATAATTGCAAGGCTTTTTGCGCTCACTTTTAGGATATTCCGAGCGCTTTTCCACTATATAGGTATACTTTGCAGGCTTTGCATTTATACCGTTGATGACCTCTTACCATGCCATTCTTAATCTTGTTAGCACTTTGACACTTTGGGTAATTCATTACTTTTTTGCTACAAAGTTAATAAAACTATCTTAAATTAGCAATGCCTCGTATTTAGTGCTTTAGTAATTACAAAATACGAATTAGGGCGTTTATGTACAACTTTCTTTTTGTTTTTTTACTCTTTTTAATTCCGCCAACAAATATATACTCCTTTTATCAACGAGCCTAAAAGAGATAATTCCATTTTTATATATTTCCTCAATATACTATTTATTACAGGATTCACCACGAAGTACTTTCCGACCCTCTCAGGAGAAGACAATTGCTCTCTCGTGTCCGCCTTATTCTTATAAATCCTCATGAATAAATCTCAATCTTTTTCTTCTGCCTGCGTAGCTTCAAACTCTTTAATCAACTTATCTTGTACGTCGGTAGGCACGAGTTCGTATGCCGCAAACTTTATATTAAAAGAGGCACGTCCGCCGGTTAAGGAGCTGAGAGCGGTAGAGTAGGATGACATTTCTTTCAATGGCACTTTGGCAATCAATTTTTCAAATCCTTTTTCACTACTCATTCCCATAATCATAGCCCGCCTCCCTTGCAAATCACCCATTACATCACCCATTTTATCAGAAGGAACGAAAACTTCCACATCATATATCGGCTCCAATATTTTAGGACCTGCATTCTTAAATGCCTCACTGAAAGCATTACGTCCTGCCAACATAAAGGAAATTTCATTTGAGTCCACCGGATGCATCTTTCCTTCATATACTATCACACGCACATCACGCGCATACGAGCCAGTTAACGGTCCTTGTTCCATACGCGCCATTACGCCTTTCAGAATAGCAGGCATAAACCGATTATCAATAGATCCTCCAACAATACTGTTTATAAATACTAACTTTCCTCCCCACTCCAATGATATTTCATCCGTGCCTCTTACACTTATTTTATATTCCTGACCGTTAAACCTATAAATTTCCGGTACGGGTACTCCTTCTTTGTACGGTTCTACAATAAGATGTACCTCGCCAAATTGCCCTGCTCCGCCGGATTGTTTTTTATGTCGGTAATCTGCCCTTGCAGCTTTGGTAATGGTTTCACGATAGGGTATTTTTGGTTCTTCAAACTTAATCTGTATTTTGTCATTATTTTCTAAACGCCATTTCAATGTCCGTAAGTGAAATTCTCCTTGACCATGTACCAATGTTTGCCGTAATTCTTTAGATTGCTCTATTCTCCAAGTTGGGTCTTCTTCGCGCATGCGGATAAGCGCACTCATCATCTTTTCCACTTCCGATTCGTTTATCGGCTTAATAGCGCGAGTATATTTTGAATTGGGGTATTTTATGAAATCGAATTTATTGTCACAATCTTTCCCATTCAACGTATTTCCTGTTTTTACATCTTTCATTTTTACCGCTGCGCCTATATCTCCGGCTTGCAATTCTTCTATTTTGATACGATTAGAACCAGCTACCGCATACAATTGAGCAATACGTTCTTTTGAACCTCTGTTGGCATTCACCAAATCATCTCCTTCTTTCACTTTTCCACTCATTACTTTAAAGTAAGAAACTTCACCAATATGTGGTTCTACACTGGTTTTAAAGAAATATAGCGATGTTGGACTATTGCTATCGGGAGTAATTTCTTTACCTTCCGAATTAGCAACTTTCGGCATTTCCGAAACGTAAGGAACTATATTACTCAAAAATTCCATTAACCGGCGCACTCCCATATCTCTTCCTGCACAAACACAGAAAACAGGAAATATGCCTCTCGAAATAAGCCCTTTGCGAATACCTTCACGCATTTCATCTTCACTCAAGGAATCTTGTTCAAAGAATTTTTCCATTAATTCTTCGTCATTTTCAGCAGCAGCCTCCATTAACGTTTTGTGCCATTCTAACGCTTTTTCTTTCTCTTCTGCCGGAATTTCTTCAATAGTAGGAACTCCTCCCTCAGATTTCCATGAATATTTTTTCATGAGTAATACATCTATCACCGCATTAAAATCCGGACCCGTATTTATAGGATATTGAACAGGAACAACTTTAGAACCGTATGTTTCTTTAAGCTGTTCGAGAATATTATCATAATCACACTTATCATTATCCAAATGATTGACAAGGAGTATAACCGGTTTGTTTAATCTTTCCGTATAGCGGAAATGATTTTGAGTACCTACTTCAATTCCATACTGTCCGTTAATAAGAAGAAGAGCCGTATCGGTTACGTTCAAAGCAGTAACAGCCCCCCCTACAAAATCGTCTGACCCCGGACAATCTATCATATTGAGTTTTTTATTATTCCACTCCACGTGAAAAACGGTAGAAAACACAGAATATCCGTATTCTTGTTCCACCGGAAAATAATCACTCACCGTATTTTTGCCGACAATGGTACCACGGCGTTTTATAATACCACTCTCGAAAAGCATCGCTTCAACGAGAGTGGTTTTCCCAGAGCCAGAACTTCCCAAAAGGGCAATGTTTTTGATTTCTTCAGTCTGATATACTTTCATGATATATTAAGAATTAAATAATTTTTATCCGGCATAACTCCTCCACCCCATTCAAAAGATGTGCAAAATATAAATAACCAAAATGATAAACAATCTAAAACACAATGTTACTAAACAATGTTATGTAACATAATTGTAAGCATTACTATTGCTTTCGTATTAATTCCATTCCTTTCAAAATAGCTACTTCGTTCGCCGGTATTAGATGGTGATGTCGTTCAGGCAACGTTTTTTTCAATCCTTTCAGAACGCTTTCAATACTTACTACAGGCAGAAGTTTCAACAGTCCACCCAGAACTATCATATTAAAAGCTTTGGGATTATTCATTTCATTGGCGGCGTCCATTGCATCAATACGATAAATGGCTATGTCATTACGAGTAGGTGGATTGATAATTCCATAGCCGTCATATATAAGAATACCTTCCGGTTTTACGCGTTCTTCAAATTTTTCCAATGAGGGCTGATTTAAAATAATAGCCGTATCGTATTTACTTACTATCGGGGATGATATTTTTTTGTCGCTGACAATAACTGTTACATTGGCAGTCCCGCCACGCTGTTCAGGACCGTATGCAGGCATCCAGCTTACTTCTTTTTCTTCTATCAATCCAGAATAGGCCAATATTTTCCCCATGGAAAGCACGCCTTGACCTCCAAAACCGGCTATGATTATTTCTTGCTTCATACTATCATTAAATTAAGGAAACATCATTTATCCTTTAAATCCCCCAGCGGATAGAACGGAAACATATTCTCCTCCATCCATTTATTGGCTCCTTCCGATGTCATCTTCCAACCGGAATTACAAGTTGAAACTATTTCCACCAAATTAGAACCCTTTCCTGCCATAGAATTTTCAAAAGCCTTACGGATAGCCTTTTTTGCTTTACGGATAGCCGGAACCGACTGAACGGATTGACGGGTTACGTAAGCTGTTCCTTCCAACTGTACAGCCAATTCGCTTATTTTCAACGGATAACCATGCAAAGCTGCCTCGCGACCATAAGGACAGGTAGAGGTTTTCATCCCCATAAGGGTAGTGGGAGCCATTTGTCCCCCTGTCATTCCATATATGGCATTGTTAATAAAAATAATCGTTATATTCTCTCCACGATTGAGAGCGTGAATCGTTTCTGCCGTACCGATACAGGCCAAATCGCCATCTCCCTGATAAGTAAACACCAATCTGTCCGGCCATAAACGTTTGATTGCCGTTGCCACAGCCGGAGCGCGTCCGTGCGCAGCTTCCTGCCAATCAATATCCAAGTAATTATAGATAAACACTGCACATCCTACCGGAGATATTCCGACGCATTTTTCTTCCATCTCCATTTCTTCTATTACCTCGGCTATCAACTTATGTACTACGCCGTGGCTACAACCCGGACAATAATGCATAGGATTATCATTCATCAGAGCCGGTTTTTTAAAAACCAATTCTCCGGATTTTATTATTTCTTCTTTTGTCATCATTTCATAACCCTCCACTCTCCTCATCTATGAGTAAACCGTATAAAAAATTCTATCAACTTGAAAAATATAGCCGTACACGACACATATAAAAATATTTTTTTATTGTCCACAGCAAAATATACAATGACAGCAACCAATGCACCTACCAGAAAAAGTATATTCAATATATTTCTTATTTTATCAAGATTCATATTTATTTACGATTTACCGTGTATGTTAAATAAGTTTCTGTTTGATCGCTATTACCACTTCATCCGGATCGGGTACGATACCACCCAATCGTCCGAAATGTTCCACCATCACCCTGCCGTTTACGGCTAAACGAATATCTTCCACCATTTGTCCGGCATTTAATTCCAACGAGAGCATTCCTTTTACTTTGTCCGCATAAGAAGCAATGACTTTTGTGGGGAAGGGCCACAAAGTAATGGGACGAAGAATCCCAACCTTAATACCCTCCTCACGAGCTATTTCCATCGCTTTTTGTCCGATACGCGCCATAGAACCGAAAGCAATTATCAAATAATCAGCGTCTTGACAATCAATCTCTTCAAAACGAACTTCATTTTCATTAATAACTTTATACTTTGCTTGAAAACGTAAATTATTCGCTTCCATCCGTTCCGGTTGCAATTCCAAAGAAGTAATAATATTAGGTTTCCGATTCTTTGTTTTCCCTGTCGTAGCCCATGGGCATTCTGCAATGACTTCCTCGTCCGTGCAACGGGATTTCTGTGGAGGAAGAATTACCCTTTCCATCATCTGACCGATAACTCCATCGGCAAGAATAATAGCCGGATTCCGGTATTTAAAAGCCAAATCAAAAGCCAATCCTACAAAATTCGCCATTTCCTGAACAGAAGCGGGAGCTAAAGTTATCAATTTGTAATCGCCGTGTCCGCCTCCTTTTACTGTTTGAAAATAATCGGCTTGGCTTGGTTGTATCGTTCCCAATCCCGGTCCGCCACGCATTACATTTACAATGAGAGCCGGAAGCTCCGCACCCGCAAGATAGGAAATCCCTTCCTGTTTTAAACTGACGCCAGGACTCGACGAGGAAGTCATCACTTTCTTGCCGGATGCCGCCCCCCCATAAACCATATTGATAGCCGCCACTTCACTTTCGGCTTGAAGCACAGTCATACCCGTTGTTTCCCAGGGTTTCAATTCCGAAAGCGTTTCCAAGACTTCCGATTGAGGAGTAATGGGATACCCGAAATATCCGTCAGCGCCGCAACGAATCGCTGCATAAGCAATGGCTTCATTCCCTTTCATTAATACTACTTCTTCTGCCATATATTTCTACACATTAAACGCATTTCACTTTATAAACTGAAATACATCCGTCCGGACAAACGATAGCGCATGACCCACATCCGTTACACACACCTTCCGACGTCTGATAAGCATAATTATAACCTTTTACATTCACCTCTTTAGTAAGCAAAATGATTTTCAGCGGACAGGCTACGGCACACAAATTACATCCCTTACACCGATTTGCATCCACAACAATGGCTCCTTTGATTTTTGCCATAATTCTTATTACATTATTGATTGTACATATCTTTATTGTAAAAACTCAGAATATCCTTTATCGCATCGCGAGCATACATAGCCACACTTTCCGAATTAAAATCAATAGCGAATTGATAGCAGTTCAACGCTTGCTGCCAATTTCCCAATTTCCGGTAGGCATTTCCTTTCAGATAATAAACTTTGTCTTTATCAGTAGTACAAGTTACAAGATAGCTGTCAAGTCTTTCGATAGCTTCCTCTATTTCCCCTTGATTGATAAGTTCCTTTATAGCTTCCAATGAACTATCCATTCTCCGTCCAAGTTTATTGAAGCGCAAAGGTAATTCTTATTTGGAAAAATCGCTTTATTCGGAATATGAAAATTCTAGAAATCAAATTTTGCTAAAGACAGACAACGCTTAAAAAATGGTATTGTTAATTTAAGATAGTAATATTATTTGCCTGAAAACAGTTATGGATTGTCCCCGATGCGGAAGTTTAAATTATCGCAAGGATGACTTTGTTCAAGGTCGCCAACGTGATGAATGTAAAGAATCATTATACGGTAGAAAAGAAATCGGATGTGAAATCAGCAGAAACCAGACGCAAGGCATTGGAGATGTATTTGGAAGGACTGGGTTTTCGGGCAACAGGTCGCCTGTTACAAATCAGTTATGGAACGGTTTACGCCTGGGTCAAGGAATAGGGGTCTCAAGTGGATTTGCCCGGGAAGGAAGAAGGGGTTGAATGTATGGAACTCGATGAGATGCATACGCATGTGGGTTCAAAAAAACTACTGTTGGATTTGGATAGCTGTTGACAGATTTGGAAAGCGGTTTGTCGGTTTTTGTCAGCGGAGACCGTTCCACACAAACAGGATTAAAGCTTTGGGAAGCAATAAGGGATATTCCCGTATCGTTCTATTGTTCGGATTATTGGAAAAGCTACGAAGCCTTTATTCCGGAGGAAAAACATTTACAGACCAAGGCGGAAACTTTCACCGTGGAAGGCTACAACAGTAGAATCAGGCATTATTTGACAAGATTCAAACGAAAGGGAAAGTGCTACAGCAAAGCGCAATACATGATTGACAAATCCTTAAAATTACTGTTCCTAAAACTTAATAATGAATTACCCATATTAATATACCAATACCCCTGAATGGAAATATTCAGATTATCGTAATCAGAATGGAATATCAGACTTAAATAGAAAATATATTTTCGATGGTAACTGTCGTTTTGCCTCGGCTAAAGTTACGATACTCCGTCGGCGTTTGGTTTAGTTTTTTCTTAAAGAACATGAAGAAATATTCAACATCATCAAAATTCAGCATGGAGGCTATTTCCTTGATAGAATACTGAGTGGTTCGCAACAAATCTTTTGCTTGTTGCAATTTCAGTTCCTGGATGTACTGCAAAGGTGCGAAACCGGTGTATTCCTTGAATGTTTTGCGAAACTGAGAATAGCTCATGTTTAATTGTTTGGCAATTGTTTCAGGGGATATTTCTTTTCCTGTATTTTCGCGCATGATAACCCTGGCTTTATCAATTTGATACTGTATCCGCTTACTTTCAAAATACGTGCCTTTATCTATAGAGTAAGTTAAGCCTATCAGGAGATTGGCTATTCCGGACAACACTTGTTGAAAACCCGTTCGCTCTTCGTAGGATGTTTTCATGGCTTCGCGATATAGATATACCAATCTGTCGTCTATACCAATCTGGAATATGGGTCTGGACTTTGGCAGGAAGCTTTCTTTCACCCGTTGATCCATTGCATTTCCCTTAAATCCTATAAAATACTCGTCCCAACCTGTTTTTTCCGTCGGATAATAAGTATGCCATTCACCGGGAAAAAGCAAGACCATGGTTCCCTCTTTTACAAAAATTGTTTTTTGGCTTTGGGAACAAAACTTTCCGCCGCCGTGAGTAATATAAATCAGTTGGTATTCATCCAACACCCGTCCCTTATTCGGAGAAAAGAAATAAGATTCCGGATGGCATTTCGGCGGATACACATCATGCGGGGCAATTTGTTGAAACCCGATAGAACAAACGGTCAATCCCCAGCACATATCCCTTTCATTGGCTACTATGTAACGGATATTTTGATCCAAGTTTGATTTAGCTAGCATAAAAATATCAAAAATTATAGTATTAAAATCACTCTGTTAACCGGATAAACATTAAAAAAAAAGAGGTACTTTCCCTATTAAATTTAATACCTTCAATCCAACGCTTCTACGAATTTTATGAAGAAACCTTTATCTCTCATTGCACGGATTAGTAGTTTTAACGGCTATACGGAAAATATCGACCAAACCGGAGGTAGAAAATATTAATTTGAATCCGGTTTGATTTGATTTATTAGTTCGTAAGCTTCATCAAAACCTTCTTTTACAACAGTTGCACTTAATGTTCCATCATAATAACCAAAAAGATGTAATATTTCGTAGGCGCAATTTATATGCTTAATTATTTTCTTATCAATTTTCCCGAATTGTTCCTGATAATACTCTATGGATTTACGCCCTTTCGTTTTCTTTATTCCTTTAAGCAGCAAGTAGGTGTCCAACGCAATAAGTACGCCATTGTAAGCGGTTCCGCAGGCGGTGCGTACATATTTCCTGTCAAGATAATATTTATCTTCCTTTCCTGCTTTTTGCAGCGTTTCCTTTGCATTCTCCATATAGCGAATCGCTTCAGAGTAATGTTTTTTCTTTATGGCTTCTTGTTCATCTATTGACATAATTGTAAATATAAATTATTGGCATTTGTTTTTGATGGCTGCTATACGGAAAATATTCGACCAAACCGGAGGTAGAAACTATTAATTTGAATCCGGTTTGATTTGATCTATTAGTTCGTAAGCTTCATCAAAACCTATTTTGATAACATGATAACTGAGATTTCCGTCATAATAACCGGATAAATGCAACGTATCATAAGCAGCAGTCAGATGTTTCAATAGTTTTTTGTCCATCTTGCTTATATATTCCTGATAATACTCTATGGATTTACGTCCTTTCGTTTTCTTTATTCCTTTAAGCAGCAAATAGGTATCCAGCGCAATCAGTACGCCATTGTAAGCAGTTCCGCAGGCGGTGCGCACATATTTCCTGTCACTGTAATATTTATCTTCCTTTCCTGCTTTTTGCAGCGTTTCCTTTGCATTCTCCATATAGCGAATCGCTTCGGAGTAATATTTTTTCTTTATGGCTTCTTGTTCCTCTATTGACATAATTGTAGTGTTTTTTTCTCCCTTAATCCGTATGCTATAGTTTCCCTGCTTTTTGCATCTGCTGATTGAATTTACGATGTGATTATTTCGCCCTTAAATTGTTTTTAACAAAGTCTATTATATATTTTTTGGTCGCTCATTTTTAGTTAGCCTGAAAAAATATCAAAAATTATAGTATTAAAATCATTCTATTAACTTGATAAACGTTTAAAAAAGGTTTACTTCCGCTATCAAAATTTAATACCTTTCATCCAGCGTTTGTACGAATATCATGAAGAAACCATGAAACCATTATATTTCTTAGCTTTCGATTTTGGCGCTACTAGCGGACGTTCCATTCTTGGCACTCTCAAAGATAGTAAACTTTTCTTAAAAGAAATAACTCGCTTTCCAAATTCAATATTTCTTTTACGAGGAAAATATTATTGGAATATTTTTAATCTGTACAACGAAATAAAACGGACTATGACCCTTTGTGTGAAAGAGGATATAAAATTGGACGCCATTGGGATAGACACTTGGGGAGTGGATTTTGTGCTTTTGGATGCACAGGGAGATGTACTCGGTTTGCCTCGCGCCTACCGCGATCCATACACACAAGGCGTACAATCCAACTATTTCAGGCATGTGCCTGCCGAGGAAGTATATGGAAAGACTGGTATCCAGTTTATGGATTTTAACAGTCTGTTCCAATTGTTTGCTTTGAAAGAAGAAGACTCACCCTTGCTGGAAACTGCCCAATCGTTATTATTCATGCCCGATGCGTTGACCTATTTGCTCACCGGTGAAAAAATATGCGAATATACCATAGCCTCTACTTCACAACTATTGAATCCGCATACCAAGCAGATTGAACGAAGATTGCTTGATGCTGTTGGCATTTCGTCATCCTTATTTTCCAAGATGGTACAACCCGGTACGATTGTAGGAACATTGACGGATGAAGTATGCAGGGAAACCGGTATAGGAAAGATTCCGGTAGTAGCGGTAGCCGGACACGACACAGGGTCTGCTGTTGCCGCCGTACCTGCCGGAGATGAACACTTTGCTTATTTAAGTTCCGGAACATGGTCCCTTATGGGTATTGAAGTCAATGAACCCATTATCAATGAGACCTCCTTTCGGTTAAATTACACCAATGAAGGCGGTGTAGAAGGAACTACCCGTTTTCTAAAGAATATCCCCGGCATGTGGTTGCTTGAAAGCTGCCGGAGGGAATGGGAAAAAGCAGGAACGGTTTATAACTATGCCGATTTAATTACGATGGATGAAAATTCAGCTTCGTTCCGTAGTTTGATTAATCCCAATCATCCTTCATTTGCCAATCCGGCAAGTATGACCGACGCCATAACAGACTATTGCAGGCAGACGCACCAACCGGAACCTTCAACAGCTATTGAATTTGCTCGTTGCATTTTCGAAAGTCTTGCCTTAACATACAAAAATACGCTCGACAACATCAAAGCGCAAGCCCCTTTCCCTATCGAAAGGTTGCATGTGATAGGAGGCGGTTCGCAAAACAAGTTGCTCAACAGGTTTACGGCAAATGCCATAAACATGCCCGTAGTTGCGGGTCCAAGTGAAGCGACAGCTATTGGCAATATTATGCTTCAAGCAAAAGCCCTTGGAGCCGTCAACAATTTGAATGAGATACGGGAAGTAATCCGTATTTCAGTAAATCCGGAAACAGTGACACCCTGCAACGTGCAGACATGGGAAAAAGCCTGTCAACAATTTACCGGCATACTTCAACAAGAAGATTAAAGAATAAAATTCTATGGTACTAAATATAATGGGTCAAAAAATAATATATGTATGAAAGAGAGAATTGAAAAAGCATACGAAGCGGCGGCAGAACGTTACGCAGAATTTGGTGTAGATGTGGAAAAAGCCTTAACGACGTTACAACAGATTTCATTGTCGTTGCAATGTTGGCAAGCAGACGACGTAAAGGGGTTTGAAAATGCTAACGGACCACTTACCGGCGGTATTCAAGCTACGGGCAACTATCCGGGGAGAGCGCGTAACATAAAAGAAGCCAGAGAAGATATTGAAAAAGCGCTTACGATGATTCCCGGAAAACATCGCGTGAGTTTGCATGCCATTTACGGCGATTTTGGCGGACAAAAAGTAGAACGCAACCGGATAGAACTCCGGCATTTCCAAAGTTGGATTGACTGGGCTAAAGAGAGGAAGTTGAAGCTCGACTTTAACAGTACGAGCTTCTCGCATCCCAAAAGTGGGGATATGACCTTATCACATCGCGATAAAGCTATCCGTGATTTCTGGATTGAACATACTGTATGCAGCCGCCGTATTGCCGATGCAATGGGCAAGCAACTTGATTCTAAAGCCTGTCATAACCTGTGGGTACACGACGGTTCTAAAGATTTGACCGTTGATCGCTACCTCTACCGCCAGAATCTGAAAGATTCGCTGGATACGATTTTTGCAGTAAACTTGCCGGATGTTAAAGACGCCCTGGAATGCAAATTATTCGGCACCGGTTTGGAAAGTTTCACCGTGGGTTCACATGAATTTTACATGGGCTATGCCATACAAAATGGTATTATGGCTACACTTGACATGGGACATTTCCACCCAACCGAAGAAACGTATGATAAAATACCATCGCTCCTACTCTACATGCCCGAAATTTTGCTACACGTAAGCCGTCCCGTGCGTTGGGACAGCGACCATGTTGTGATTCTCAACGACAGCTTGCAACTGTTGGCACAGGAGATTGTACGTGCAAACGCTTTAAACCGCACAAACATCGGATTAGATTATTTCGACGCTTCCATCAATCGCATCGGCGCTTATGCCATCGGTAGCCGCGCCACACAAAAAGCTTTCTTGCAAGCTTTGCTGGAGCCTATTGAACAACTGCGCCGGTATGAAGCAAACGAACAATACTTTGAACGCCTCGCTTTGTTGGAAGAGGTCAAAAGCCTCCCATGGAATGCCGTATATGATTATTTCTGTGTGCAAAACGAAACGCTTCCTGGCGAACGGTACATTGCAGAAATCCAACAATACGAAAAAGAAGTTCTGAGTAAACGCTGAAAAAATTATGAATATCCTTGCTGGTTTACTGATTATAGCTATAGGTAGTTTCGGGCAGTCAAGTTCGTACGTGCCTATAAAGAAAGTGAAAAATTGGGAATGGGAAAATTTCTGGTTGGTACAGGGGATTTTTGCATGGCTTGTGTTTCCTTTTCTTGGCGCACTGTTGGTGGGGAGTAATTCGCTTTGCCAGATTCTTTTAGCGGATGTAGCAGCAGCTTTCAAATCTATTGGTTATGGCGTATTATGGGGAATAGGCGGATTGACTTTCGGATTGAGTATGCGCTATCTGGGAGTTGCCTTGGGGCAATCATTGGCTTTGGGTACCTGCGCGGCGTTCGGCACGTTGATTCCGGCTATAATGAATGGCGACAAACTATTTTCAGGCAGCGGACTGATACTGCTTTTGGGCGTTTGCATCACTTTGGCGGGTATTGCCGTAATCGGCTACGCAGGGAGTTTGCGTTCAAAAGGTATGAGCAAAGAGGAACAGTTTGCTGCTGTAAAAGATTTTGCCTTGAAAAAAGGCTTGTTGATAGCTCTGCTGGCAGGGGTGATGAGTGCCTGCTTTAGTTTGGGATTGAACGCCGGAGCGCCTGTCAAAGCGGCAGCCATTGCCGCCGGAGCGAGAGAACTATTCGCATTGAACCCTGTTATCCTTTTGGTAACCACGGGCGGTTTCCTTACTAATTGCATCTACTGTGTGTATCAAAACATCAGAAACAAGACAAGCATGCGCTATTTCAATGTCTCAGGAGGAATCTTGTGCAACAATCTGCTGTTCTGTGCACTTGCCGGCATCTTGTGGTATTTACAATTCTTTGGATTGGGAGTAGGACAAACGTTCTTGAAAGAAAATCCGGTAATGATTGCTTTTTCATGGAGCATTCTTATGTCACTGAACGTTCTTTTCAGTAATGTATGGGGTATCGTGTTGAAAGAATGGATGGGAGCAAGGCGTAAAACCATTACAGTACTGGCGTCAGGCATGTTGCTGCTCATTTTCTCTCTCATTTTCCCCAAGTTGTTTGGATAAAAACATCCTTATTATATGAAAGAAACTTACGAATCATTGATTAACGACATAGCCGAAATAGCCGGTTATTTATGGGATAAGGGATGGGCGGAACGCAATGCCGGAAACATCTCGGTGAACATTACCGAATTCATACCGCCAAGTTTAAGCGATAAACCGGCATTGTCTCCGCAGATAAAGTTGTCCAAAGCATTTCCTGCATTGAGCAACCAATACCTTTTCGTTACCGGTACCGGCAAACGAATGCGCGACCTTGCTCGCAAGCCTTTTGACAACGCCAGCATTATCCGGATAAACGCCGACGGCGATGCTTACGAGACCATTGCCGAACAACCCATTGTCCCCACATCGGAATTACCGGCACACTTGTCCATACATAGCTGGCTGAAGGAATGCCGTCCAGATTACAAGGTAGTGTTGCACACACATCCCACCGATTTGATAGCACTCTCGCAAACGAACCGGTACAAGGACGAAGCCACGCTCAACAACCTCCTTTGGGGTATGCATCCCGAAACGTTGATTGTATTGCCCAAGGGGGTAGGCATAGTTCCTTATGAAGTTCCCGGTACGATGGAAATTGCCGATCTCACTCTCCGTGCATTAAAAAGTCACGACGTGGTGATTTGGGAAAAGCATGGATGCCTTGCCATAGGCGAAAACATGATAGACGCCTTTGATATGATAGACACACTCTCCAAGTCGGCGCAGATATTCTTCTATTGCAAGACAGCCGGTTTAGACCCGGAGGGATTAACCCAAAACAATTTCAGGGACTTAATACAGGCATTCAAACTTGAAATTGAATACCCGTAGGGGCGAGACCCTCGCGGTCGCCCAATAAACAAGGCAACCACAAGGGATTGCCCTACGTATAAAAACATGAAATGGATGCGATTAAAAACTGATTTCTTAACCAATAAATGTTTTATTATGAAACGAAAAAAAACTGATTGCGACCATCATCAGGGAATGGTCAAGCGAGCTAAGAATGTATGTGCAACGGTAGTTTTATCACTATTGTTCCTGGCATTCTGTCAAAAGGCGTCTGCCCAGAACATTGGGGTAAGCGGGGTTGTATCCGATGAAAGCGGTTATCCAATTATCGGTGCAAGCGTCTTAGTTAAAGGTACCTCTACGGGAACCATCACCGATCTTAACGGACTGTATTCCATAGATGCTCCTGCCAACGGGACTCTCCGGTTCAGTTATATCGGATATGCTGACCAGGAACATCCAGTCAATTCACGTACCATCATCAACGTCACCTTGAAAGAGAGCAACGTAGGGCTGGATGAAGTGGTTGTTGTGGGCTATGGTACGGTAAAGAAAAGAGACTTGACCGGAGCTGTGGCTTCTGTTTCGAGCGAACAACTCAAAGGACGCTCTTACAGCAATGCCATGCAATCGCTCGCCGGACAGATGTCCGGTGTTCAGGTTCTGCAAGTATCCGGCGCTCCCGGATTTGCACCCTCTATCAAGGTCAGGGGTAGTTCATCCATCAATTCTGGCACGAATCCCCTCTATGTTATTGACGGAGTGCCGTTGGACGACCCATCCCAATCTACCGGACAAGACACTGGAGACAGTTTTACCGCCAATCGTAATCCAATGAACTTCATTAATCCTAACGATATTGAATCCATTGAAGTATTGAAAGACGCCTCTTCTGCCGCCATTTATGGTTCACGCGGCGCAAACGGTATTGTGCTCATCACGACCAAACAGGGAAAAGCAGGTAAAACAAGGATTGAAGCTATATGAATACGGTATATCCTCTGTTCAGCGACGAGTAGAAGTGATGAATGCCCCGGAATGGTTAGCATACGAAAAAGCAGCGCGAGACAACAGCTACGCAACATTCGCAGCAACCCACGATGCGGGCGTCATAAACACAGTGGCTATTTTTCCAGCCGTACTTTCGGAAAAAAAATGGGTGGATAAGATTGGCAATGGCACCGATTGGCAGGATGTACTGTTCCGTACGGGCGCTACGCACAATGTACAAATTTCGGCTTCGGGTGGTTCAGAAAATACACAATTCATGATATCGGGAAATTACCTGGGTTCGGAAGGAGTGGTTGACCAGAATAGTTACCAACGGTTTACGGTTCGCTCCAACCTCCGTCATACCATATCCAGCAAAGTCAATATCGGATTGAATACTTCGTTGGCAAGAGTTAGCTCAGACGACATAGGTACCGGTGGCAAGGCGGACGTTGTTTCGCTGGCATTACAAAGTACGCCCGCCTTACCCGTATATACCGAAAGAGGAACCTTAGGACCCCTTGACCCGAACTCGGAATGGTACACACTCAAAGATGCCTTGGCAGCCTCTCTGTGGCATCCCTATTCCACCACCCGTGAACAGGAACGAAACAGGCTCACGTATAACTCACAGGTAACAGGATTTCTGGAATGGAAGATTCTGGATGGTTTAGCGTTCAAAACCTCTCTAAGTGCTACCTACAACGGCATTCGTTACCAAAGCTTCTGGAATTCGGTAAGAAATTACGGCTATCCGGGAGGCGATACACAACCTGCAGAAGGGAAGTATAAAACGAACCAAAGTTTTAATTGGGTAACCGAAAACACGCTTAATTACAACAAAGCTTTTGGAGAACATGCTGTAACAGGATTGCTGGGTTATACCGTACAGGAAAACAAATATGAAGAGAGCAACATCCTGTCGACTTCGTTTCCGAACAATGAAGTCAAGACACTGAATGCGGGGAAGCCGTCCACTGCAAGTACTCTTGCCAGTGAATGGGCGCTCATCTCCTATCTCGCCCGCGCCACCTATTCCTATCAAGGTAAATACTTGGCATCTGCTTCCATCCGTGCAGACGGCAGTTCCCGCTTTGGCGTCAATAGTCGCTGGGGGTATTTTCCTTCGGCTTCAGCTGGTTGGCGAATATCGGAAGAGGATTTCCTGAAGGATACAGACTGGTTGAGCAATCTTAAGTTACGGGCAAGTTACGGAGTGACGGGGAATAATCAAATCGGAGATTATTCAACCATACGTCTGCTTGATTACGATTCTTATGCCTCGGGAGAAAAAGTTTTGTACGGAGCCTATGAGAGCACTCTCCCTGACAAAGATCTCAAGTGGGAACGGACAAGTCAAGTAAACGTAGGATTGGATGCCTCATTCTTCAACCAAAGACTGAACCTTGCCATAGATTATTATCATTCGGTAACCAATGACCTCTTGCTTGAGGTACCCATTCCGGCGATAACCGGATTTACCTCTTACCTTACCAATATCGGGAAACTACAGAACCAAGGACTTGAATTTAGTTTGACGTCTGTGAACATTAAGGGACCCTTTGAATGGTCAACCAATTTCAATATCTCCGGCAACCGGAATAAAATCCTTGCCTTAGGTAATAACAACGCTGCCTTCAATATAAATGACTTTGACGCCAACGTACGTTTTGAAGTGGGTCAACCGATGGCATATTTTTATGGGTATAAGATTGACGGCGTTATCAAGAGTAATGCAGAACTTGCCAGCCTTGGCACCGCTGTGTGGCGCGGAAGTGAAGCGGGTGATCCAAAGGTAGTGGACGTTGACCATAGCGGCACGATCGATGAAAAAGACCGTACCAATATCGGAAGCGCTCAACCGGATTTTATTTGGTCAATGACCAATAATTTCAATTTCAAAGGTTTTGATTTATCCATCATGCTGTCCGGTTCGGAAGGAAACGAGATATTCAATCAGAATGCCCGTTATTTGAAACGGTACAACGGTGCGCGCGGCGCCTACAAATCGGTAACCAATTACTGGAAATCGGAAAACGAACCCGGAGACGGACAAATCCCCAAACCTCGTTCAGTGGCAAACACTGTGCAAAATCTGGCCACTTCCTATTGGGTAGAAGACGGCTCTTTCGTCCGCATCAAGAATATCCGTTTAGGTTATACCTTGCCTAAGAAAGCAACCCAAAAATTGGGACTTGCGGCTACGAAAATATACGTGAACTTTGAAAACGTATATGTCTTCTCAGACTATTCCAACTATGACCCCGAAGCCAGCACATATACCACAGGCGCCTTAGTTGGATTGGATTTCGGTTCGTATCCTAACCCCCTGGTATGTACAATAGGCGTCAACCTCAACTTTTAGTCGCCGTGTTCCAATAAAATAAATATATGCTAAAATAAAAAAGAAGATATGAAAAAGATAATCTATACTAGTCTGTTTATTCTTTGCCTGGGTTTTGCCTCGTGTGAAGATTTTCTGGACCGTACCCCCATTTCCAATATGAATGAGG
>SNRY01000149.1_pt1 | contig 25512 bp, 19 predicted proteins | sample 4693421 | NCBI WGS metagenome assembly SNRY01 (sample SAMN11003215, study PRJNA524138) | termite gut metagenome | isolation source: Bacteroidetes bacterial symbionts from single cell of protist host amplifed... | host: Streblomastix strix ... | reverse complement strand
TAATAGCCAAAACACCGATGAAACGCTTCGGAGACATCAACGAACTAAACGGGGCTGTTCAATTCTTGTGTTCAGATGCCGCAAGTTTTATTACGGGAGCATTGCTGCCTATTGATGGCGGGTTTAGCGCATTTAGCGGAGTATAAATAGAAAGGATTTATTTAAATTGAAAACGCCCGCAAGTTACTATGATTACTTGCGGGCGTTTACTTTTATCATACTTTTACTTTGGCATCCGTACATCTACCGACGAAAGAATTTGCTCTATTGCCGATAATTCTTCTTTGGTAAAATTCATATTCTGAAGTGTCTTCAAATTATCATCCAATTGACGAACGGAACTTGCACCGATAATCACGGACGTAACCCGTTCATCCTTTAATATCCAAGCCAATGCCATTTGCGCAAGGCTGTGTCCGCGCTTTTTAGCTATTTCGTTCAACTGACGTATAGCAGCTACTTTATCTTGCGTTACTTGTTCGCGCTGTAAGAAACCGGTGGAACGAGCAGCACGAGAGCCTTCGGGAATACCGTTAATGTACTTGTCGGTCAACAGACCTTGTGCCAAGGGGGAGAAAGCAATGAAACCGCAACCATATGCATCAGCAAGCTGCAAGGTTCCCTCTTCCACTTCACGTGCAAACATGCTGTATCTATCTTGGTGTATCAGGCATTTTACACCTGCGGCAGCCAAAATGTCGTAGGCTTTTTTAGCTTCTCTCAGAGGATATTTGGATATACCCGCATACAAGGCTTTTCCTTGGCGAACAATATCAATAAGCGCCTGCATCGTTTCTTCAACCGGTGTAACCCCGTCGTAACGGTGGCTATAAAATATATCAAAATATTCCAAACCCGTGCGGCGAAGACTTTGGTCAATACTTGCCAGGAGGTTTTTGCGCGAACTTCCGTCTCCATAAGGACCGCTCCACATTTCATGCCCGGCTTTGGAAGAAATAATCATTTCATCACGATAGCCGGCAAGATTGTCTTTCAAAATCTTTCCGAAATTAATTTCAGCCGAACCGGGTGAAGGTCCATAATTATTGGCTAAATCAAAATGAGTAATACCGTTGTCAAAAGCGTGTTTTATCATGTCCGTGGCAACAGTAAAGTCGTCCACATCGCCAAAGTTATGCCACAATCCCAAAGAGATACGAGGCAACATCAATCCAGAATTACCGCAATATTTATACGGCATCTTCCCGTTATAACGGGTGTCGGAAGGTTTATACATATTATTAAATTTAAAAGTAAATAACGTTTCTATCTGTTCAACAAAGCGGCTTCCGCTTCTTCCATCGTATGGAAATTAAAACCATTTATAATATCCTGCATACATGCGGTAATCTCCTCGTTACAAAGATTCCCGATGCTTCCCTCGTGCGTATGATGCACTTGTTTATCGTGCGAGAAGTTCCCCGCTTCAATATTCAATCCCACTTTTTTATACGCATCGCGAAATGGCATTCCTTCACGCGCCAAACGGTTCACTTCTTCGACACTGAATATCAAAAGGTATTTGTCGTCATCAAGAATATGTTCGTTTACTTTCATCTCGCTCACAATGTAGGTTGTCATTAGCAGGCAATCTTTCAATTCTTGAAAAGCGGGAAGGAATATTTCTTTGATAATCTGCAAATCACGGAAATATCCCGAAGGCAGATTACCGGCAATCATCATAATTTGTTGCGGAAGCGATTGCAGTTTATTGCATTTGGCGCGTATCAATTCAAACACATCCGGGTTTTTCTTATGAGGCATAATGCTTGACCCCGTAGTGCAATCGTCAGGAAGTTTGATAAACCCAAAGTTCTGACTGTTGAACAAACAGACATCATAAGCCAACTTTGAAAGCGTTCCGGCGATGCTTGCCAAAGCAAATGCCACATTTCTTTCTATCTTTCCCCGTCCCATTTGCGCATATACCACGTTGTAATTGAGCGATTCAAACCCCAACAAACGAGTAGTCATGCTGCGGTCTAACGGAAAAGAAGAGCCATATCCGGCAGCCGAACCCAGCGGATTACGGTTACACACCCTGAATGCCGCCTGCAAAAAAAGCATATCATCAGCCAAACTCTCGGCATAAGCCCCAAACCACAGCCCGAAAGACGAAGGCATGGCTATTTGCAGATGCGTATATCCGGGCATCAGTATTTGTTTGTATTTCTCACTTTGAGCAATCAATACATGAAACAGTTGCTCCGTTACTTCAACAATTCCTTTTATCTGTGTACGGGTAAAAAGCTTCAAATCAAGCAATACTTGGTCGTTGCGCGAGCGTCCGCTGTGTATTTTCTTACCCGTATCGCCCAAACTGCGTGTAAGCATCAGTTCCACTTGCGAGTGAACGTCCTCTATGCCTTCTTCTATTACAAACTCTCCCCTTTCGGCTATAGCGTATATTTTTCTCAATTCGGTCAATAACAATTGAAGTTCTTCTTTGGTTAACAAACCGATGCTTTCCAACATGATAATGTGTGCCATTGACCCCATGACATCGTGTTTGGCAAGATAAACATCCATTTCACGGTCGTGTCCGACAGTAAATCGCTCAATATCTTTGTTTACTTGCGTGCTTTTTTCCCAAAGTTTCATTTCTTCTAAACGCCCTCTTATTAATACTGTATCGTTGTCATCATTTCAACTATTTTTTCCAATCCCTCCTGCAAGGGCTTTTGCACAATACTTTTCATAAACATATTAATTTCCGCGCGAAAAGTCAATTTTATCTTGCATTCTTCTTCGGAAGAGGGTACTATCTGAATCCATAGATTAAATGGCAAAGGAGATTGCACCGTCTCAAACTTTATACATTTAGATGGTTCGCGTTCTATGATTTTCAAAGTCAAATCGCCTACAGGAGCTACATTGATACTGAGTGTGTCGGTATCAAAACTAAAACCGTTTATTTTATCCGGGGGTATTTTATCTTTGATACTTTCCAGATTATTTAAATCCGAGAGTTTCGCATATACACGCTCTTGATTATAGGGTATTATCTTGACATTGCTTTCGAATTGAGTCATGTAAAAGCTAATTTATGTTTTATCCGGTGTTTGCAAGACGGCGGTTTACGGTTCGTAAGGCGGCGGCATATTTCAGTATGCCCGTGGGATATTTCAATATGCCGACAGCATATTTTCGTAAGAAGATTGTTCTTGAGAGCGGAAAGTTGAAAAGGAAGAGTTAAGAGTAGCTCATCTATCCGAATAATGAATGAAGAACGGTGAATAAAGCATTCTTCATTCATCCATTCTTCATTCCTTGTCAATCAGGTTGCCAATTTGCAGGAGATTTACGCCATATTTCCAACGTCTTAATATCATCTTCAGAGATATATTCCGACTCCAAAGCCGCTTTCAATACAATATCGTATGTCGTGAGCGTAACCAAAGGCACTTTAGCATCTCTAAATGCTTTTATAGCCACATCAAATCCGTAAGAAAACGCTGCCACCATACCAATCACATCGCAACCATCGCGGCGAATGGCTTCCACAGCTTTCAAACTACTTCCTCCGGTGGATACAAGGTCTTCTACCACTACCACTTTCATGCCCGGTCGCAATTCGCCTTCGATAATATTTTCCAATCCGTGATCTTTGGGAGTAGAACGAACATATACAAATGGCAAGTTTAATGTGTCGGCAATCAAAGCTCCTTGCGGAATAGCTCCCGTAGCAACACCTGCAATAGCATCCACCTGTCCGAAACGTTCTAATATGAGGCGTGTAATTTCAATCTTCACAAAATTGCGGAGAGAGGGATAGGAAAGCGTCTTGCGATTATCGCAATATATCGGCGATTTCCACCCAGAAGCCCAAATAAAGGGATTAGCCGGCTGAATCTTTATAGCCTTAATTTTCAATAGCTTTTCTGCAAATAATCTCTCTAATGTTTTCATCGTTAAAACAAACTGTTATTAATTGTTATGCTACAAAAATAGAGAAACGGAATGATATAGGAAAGAAATAATTATATAATTTTTGAACAAACCGCATGAACAAAGGGTTTTCCAAAAGTATTCCGTTAATATATATCAACTTGTGAGGCATTTAGGGGCGTTACCCTGCCGGAGTCGGGCTATGCGGACTTCGCTACTAACACGGCAAAGCTCATAGTATGCCCATGGGATAATTCAGTATGCCTAGGGCATAATTCAGTATGCCTAGGGGATAATTCAAGTATGCCTAGGGGATAATTCAAGTATGCCTAGGGGATAATTTAGTATGCTTAGGGCATAATTCAACTATGACGGTGGCTTATGAGAGGGAAATTACTTGCTTTTTTATAAAGGCACTACGGGTAAAAAAGAAGTTGTATCCTAATTCAAGGAGTTTACTTTGCCCAGTTAGTAGCGAAGTCCGCATGGGCGTTAGGGATAGCAGCGAAAATGCTTTTGGGGTGTATTTCAGCCCAAAAGCATTGTAGCGTATAGCCCGACCCCGGCAGGGGAAACGCCCTGATTTTTATTCTATTACTGTTCAATAACATATCCATAAATTACTCTCGCATTGAGATAAGTGTTATTTTCACACTCAATTAACAGCTTAATAGTATTGTATTACTTTTAATAATGAAAAACATGAAAAGACTATTATTTATCGGGGTTATAGCCTTATTGACCGGTTCGTGTGGCGATAAGCCGGAATTGACATTGTCCGGTTTAGACCCTAAAGACTTTCAAGCGGAAGTAAACGGCGCTGCGACTAATCTTTATGTATTAAAGAATAAAGCGGGCATGGAGGTGTGTATCACTAACTTTGGTGCGCGTATTGTTTCTATCATGGTGCCGGATGCGAATGGAGAATTGAAGGATGTGGCGCTTGGTTTTGATAACGTTACCGATTACGTGGAGATAGATAATAACTTTGGCGCGGCAATCGGACGGTATGCCAATCGTATTAAAGAGGGAAGGTTCGTCTTAGATGGGAATACCATTCAACTTCCGCAAAACAATAACGGGCATACTTTGCACGGAGGACCGGATGGATGGGATAAACGGGTATGTGAAGCCAAACCACTTACTGATACGTCTATTGAGATGGCGCTTGTTTCGCCGGACGGTGATGCCAATTTTCCGGGTAAGGTAACGGCTAAGATTATCTATACATTGACGGAGGACAATGCGATTGACATCCGGTATGAAGCTACTACGGATAAGAAAACCATCATTAATATGACGAATCATTCGTATTTTAATCTTTCGGGAAACCCGGAAGCGCCTGTTATTAATGATATTCTTTATGTGAATGCCGACCGGTTTACCCCAATGGATGATACGTCCATACCTACGGGAGAGATTCTTCCGGTGGCGGGCACGCCTTTGGATTTTACTACTCCGAAAGTTATCGGAGAGGGTATTGATAAGTATGATTACATTCAAGTGAAGAATGGCAGGGGTTATGACCATAATTGGGTGCTGAACACAGGGGGCGATGTAACGCAGTTGGCAGCCAGACTGACTTCACCCGCTACGGGCATCACGCTGGAGGTTTATACCAACGAGCCGGGTATTCAGGTGTATACGGGCAACTTCCTTGACGGAACAGTGAAGGGAAAGAAAGGCATCGTGTATCAACAACGTACGGCTATATGTCTGGAAACGCAGCATTACCCGGATAGCCCTAATAAACCGGATTGGCCTTCCGTCATTCTGGAACCGGGGCAAACGTATCATAGCCAATGTATCTATAAATTTAAGTAATCGACATCAACCATGGAAACATTGGATTGGATTGTCATTGGGGTATTCTGTTTATTCTTGATAGGCATTGTATATTGGGTTGTTAAGCAAAAGCAGAAAGATTCGACAGATTACTTCTTGAGTGGGCGTGATGCCACATGGATTGCCATAGGCGCTTCTCTCTTTGCATCGAACATCGGGTCGGAACATTTGATAGGGCTTGCCGGAGCGGGCGCTTCGAGCGGTATGGCTATGGCGCATTGGGAGATTCAAGGGTGGATGATTCTTATTCTCGGCTGGGTATTCGTTCCGTTTTATTCGCGAAGCATGGTCTATACGATGCCGGAGTTCTTGGAGCGGCGATATAATCCGCAGTCGAGGACAATACTCTCTGTTATTTCTTTGCTGAGCTATGTGTTGACGAAGGTTGCCGTAACGGTGTATGCCGGTGGGCTGGTATTTCAACAGGTATTCGGTATCAAAGAGTTGTGGGGGATTGACTTCTTCTGGATTGCTGCTATCGGATTGGTGCTTATCACCGCGATCTATACGGTGTTCGGAGGAATGAAATCGGTACTTTATACCTCGGTGTTGCAGACTCCTATTTTATTGCTGGGTTCATTGATTATTCTGGTATTGGGTTTCAGAGAACTTGGCGGATGGGATGAAATGATGAAAGTGTGCGGAGCTGTTACCGTAAATGAGTATGGAGATTCGATGACGAGCCTGATTCGCAGTAACAGTGATGCCAACTTCCCGTGGCTGGGAGCCTTGATAGGTTCTGCCATAATTGGTTTTTGGTATTGGTGTACCGACCAGTATATCGTGCAACGCGTGCTTTCGGGAAAGAATGAGAGGGAAGCGCGGCGCGGCACTATCTTCGGTGCTTATTTGAAGTTGCTTCCCGTGTTCCTGTTCTTAATTCCGGGTATGATTGCCTTTGCATTGCATCAAAAGATGTTGCCGGGTGGTGGATTCCTGCCTTTGCTGGAAAGTGGAAATGTGAATGCTGATGCGGCTTTCCCAACATTGGTGGCTAAACTTCTTCCTGCCGGACTGAAAGGGCTTGTGGTATGCGGCATCTTGGCTGCCTTGATGAGTTCGTTGGCTTCGCTGTTCAATTCATCGGCTATGCTCTTTACGATAGATTTCTATAAACGTTTCAAACCGCAAACACCGGAGAAGAAACTGGTTCGCATCGGGCAGATAGCAACGGTGGTTATCGTGGTTCTGGGTATATTATGGATTCCTATCATGCGTGGCGTGGGCGATGTGCTTTATACCTATTTACAGGATGTTCAATCGGTATTGGCTCCGGGCATTGCGGCGGCTTTCCTGCTTGGTATTTGCTGGAAACGCACATCGGCGCAAGGAGGTATGTGGGGATTGATTGCAGGCATGGCTATCGGTCTGACACGCTTGGGAGCCAAAGTCTATTACAGCATTGCGGCGGATAGCGGCAGTTCATTGTTCAAGTATCTCTTCTATGATATAAATTGGTTGTTCTTCTGCGGGTGGATGTTCCTGTTCTGTATTGTCGTGGTGATAGCTGTTAGTTATGCCACGTCCGCACCTTCAGTCGATAAGATACAAGGCTTGGTATTCGGCACGGAAACTCCGGGGCAAAAGGCGAATACCAGAGCCAGTTGGACGCATTGGGACATTATTCATACCGTTATCATCCTTGCTATTACGGGAGTATTCTATTGGTATTTCTGGTAATGGGGAATTATTACAGTCTGCACCCTAAATATTATTTGGCGGTGGACAGTATTATTTTCGGATTCAATCAAGGGGAGCTTAACCTCCTCTTGTTGAAGCGAAACTTTGAACCGGCTATGGGCGAATGGTCTCTGCCGGGCGGTTTTGTGCAAAAGGAGGAGAGTGTGGACGATGCGGCGAAGCGAATATTACATGAACTAACCGGACTCAGCAATATGTTCATGGAGCAGGTATGCACATTTGGCGAAACGGAGCGCGACCCGGGCGAAAGAGTGGTATCCATTGCTTACTACGCTTTAATAAATATCAATGAATATGACAGGGAATTGGTACAAAAGCATAATGCCTATTGGATAAACCTCAAAGAACTGCCGCCGCTCATCTTCGACCATCCCCGGATGATAGAAAAGGCGCGGGAGATAATGAAGCGAAAAGCCACCACAGAGCCTATCGGCTTTAGTCTGCTACCGAGGCTTTTCACCTTAACACAATTACAAACCTTGTACGAGGCTATTTACGGAGAATTGCTGGATAAGCGCAACTTCCGTAAGAGGGTAGCCGAAATGGGTTACATTGAAAAGACGGATGAGATTGATAAATCGGGTTCCAAGCGTGGCGCTTCCCTGTATAAGTTCAACGAGAAAGTGTATAGTCAAACCCCTAAATTCAAATTATAAGATATGTTGGAAACTTTAAAAGAACAGGTGCTTCGCGCCAATCTTGATTTGGTAAAACACGGCTTGGTGATGTTCACTTGGGGAAATGTATCGGGCATTGACCGCGCATCGGGTTTGGTGGTGATTAAGCCGAGCGGAGTTTCTTACGATAAGATGAAAGCGGAAGACATGGTAGTGATGAGCCTCGACGGGGAAGTAGTGGAAGGCAAGCTAAGACCTTCTTCGGATACGCCTACCCATTTGATACTTTACAAGGCTTTCCCCCAAACGGGAGGCGTGGTGCATACCCATTCTACGTATGCGACGGCTTGGGCGCAAGCAGGGTTGGACATTCCAAACATTGGCACTACCCATGCCGATTATTTCCATGAGGCTATTCCCTGCACGGCAGATATGACTGATGAAGAAATAAAGGAGGCTTATGAACGGGAAACGGGCAATGTGATTGTGAGGCGCTTCGAGAAGATAAACCCTGTGCACACTCCCGGCGTATTGGTAAAGAATCACGGTCCTTTCGTCTGGGGAAAAGACGCAGGCGATGCCCTGCACAACGCCGTGGTAATGGAGCAGGTAGCCAAAATGGCAAGCATTGCTTATGCGATAAATCCTCATCTAATCATGAACCCGCAGTTGATAGAAAAACATTTCAGTCGTAAACATGGACCGGAAGCCTACTATGGGCAAGGGTAAGTTCCATCTTAACCTGACTGAGTTCGGGATAAGGTTACTAATTAGGGCGTTCCCCCCTGCCGGGAGTCGGGCTATACGCTACAATCCTTTTTGTTCGTATCCTCACAAAAAGAATTTTCGCTGCTATCCCTAACGCGCCATGCGGATTTCGCTACTAACACAGCAAAGCGCTCTCCTTGAATTATTGACAGCTCATACCGGAATTATGAACTACTCTTACGGAGAATATTGACGGTTCATAATGAAATATCCCACGGGCATAATCAAATATGGCGGTGGCATACGGAAATTATCACGATAGTCTTATCCTGAACTTAGGTTTTTAATCTATCCCCTTGGGAGAAAGGCTAATTGAATTACTAACTACAAATAACAAATAAATCAAAACTATGGCATTTGAAAATTACGAAGTATGGTTTGTAACCGGCGCACAACTCCTCTATGGTGGTGATGCTGTTGTTGCTGTTGATGCACATTCCGGCGAAATGGTGAAAGGTCTTAACGGTTCAGGCAATCTGCCCGTTAAAGTGATATATAAAGGTACGGTGAACTCTGCCAAAGAAGTAACTGCTACTCTCAAAGCAGCCAATAATGATGAGAAATGTATCGGTGTCATTACTTGGATGCACACGTTCTCTCCCGCAAAGATGTGGATACACGGATTGCAGGAATTGAAGAAACCCCTGCTGCACTTTCATACGCAGTTTAACAAGGAAATACCTTGGGACACGATGGATATGGATTTCATGAACTTAAACCAATCGGCGCATGGAGACCGTGAGTTCGGACATATCACCGCCCGTATGCGCAAGAATCGCAAAGTGGTAGTGGGGCATTGGCAAGATGCCGGTACACAAGCCAAAATAGCCGTTTGGATGCGTGTGTCTGCTGCGTGGGCTGATGCGCAAGATATGCTAATCATTCGCTTTGGCGACCAAATGAATAATGTAGCCGTAACCGACGGGGATAAAGTGGATGCAGAGATGCGGTTGGGCTATCATGTGGACTATTGCCCGGTAGCGGAATTGGTAGCCGTGCAGAATCAAGTATCCGAAGCAGATATACAAGACTTGTTGCAAGTATATGAAAAGGAATATATCCTCGCTCCCCAGCAAAAGAACGATGCTCATTTCCAAAAACAAGTCAAAGAAGCAGCGCGTATCGAAATCGCCCTTCGCCGTTTTCTCGCTGCTAAGGGTGCGAAGGCGTTTACCACTAACTTTGACGACCTTGCTGGTATTGACCAAATTCCGGGGTTGGCAAGCCAGCGTTTGATGGCGGAAGGATACGGTTTCGGAGCCGAAGGCGATTGGAAAACCGCCGCCCTCTACCGCACTATGTGGTTCATGGGACAGGGACTTCCGAAGGGTTGCTCTTTCCTTGAAGATTATACACTGCACTTTGACGGCGAAAAGAGCGCCATTCTCCAAGCCCACATGCTGGAAGTGTGTCCGCTCATTGCCCAACACAAACCCAAATTAGAGGTACATCCGCTGGATATCGGCAGTAAGAACGACCCAGCCCGGTTGGTATTCACATCCAAAGAAGGCACAGGCGTAGCTGCTACCGTTGTGGATATGGGCAATCGTTTCCGCCTGATAGTAAACAAGGTGGATTGTATTCAGAGTAAGCCCCTGCCCAAACTTCCGGTTGCTTCCGCTTTATGGATACCTCAACCCAACTTTGAAGTAGGAGCCGCCGCTTGGATACTTGCCGGAGGTACGCATCATACCAGCTTTTCTTACGACCTCACAACGGAATATTTGGAAGACTATGCCGAGATAGCCGGTATCGAACTGGTTATTATCGATGCTAACACCACTATCAGCGAATTTAAGAAAGAGCTTCGCACGAACGAAGTCTATTACTTGTTAAACAAAGCCTTTAACTGATTATGGATAAGTTTGTTATCGGTTTAGATTATGGAAGTGATTCCGCTCGCGCCCTTGTGGTGAATGCCGGGACGGGCGAAACACTTGCCACCTCGGTAAAGTATTACCCGCGTTGGCAGAAGGGATTGTATTGCAATCCCGCCATGAACCAATATCGCCAGCATCCGCTGGATTATGTGGAAGTATTGGAAGAAACGGTGAGAGAAGCCCTTGCCGCTTGTCTGGAAGGTACGGCGGAGAATGTGGTCGGCATTGCTTTTGATACCACAGGAAGCACTCCCGGACTGGTAGATGAAACCGGCACTCCCCTTGCCCTTTTGCCGGAATTTGCCGAAAACCCCAATGCCATGTTTGTTCTTTGGAAAGACCATACGGCTATCAAGGAAGCTGCCGAAATAAACCGGCTTTGCAAGAAATGGGATACGGACTATTCCGCTTACGAAGGCGGCATCTATTCTTCCGAATGGTTTTGGGCAAAGGCTCTCCATGTGCTTCGTGAAGATGAAACCGTACGGGCAAAAGCATATTCTATTGTGGAATATTGTGAATGGTTGCCGGCTCTAATCACCGGCGTAACTCGTAGCTCCGATATGGTGCGCAGCCGTTGTGCCAATGGGCATAAAGCGATGTGGCATGAAAAGTGGGGCGGTCTGCCGAGTGAAGAGTTTCTTACCGCTCTCGATCCGTTATTGGCAGGCTTCCGTTCCCGTCTATTTGAAAAGACACAAACGGCAGACAAGCCCGTGGGTACGCTTAGTGAAGAATGGGCAATGCGACTGGGACTTTCAACCAAGGTGGTAGTGGCGGGTGGTGCTTTCGACTGCCACATGGGAGCCGTAGGTGCAGGCATTACCCCTCATACTTTTGTGCGCGTCATCGGTACTTCCACTTGCGACGTAATGATTGCCACGTACGAGGAAATCGGCGATAAACTGATTAAAGGTATCTGCGGACAGGTGGACGGTTCCGTTATTCCCGGCATGATAGGCTTGGAAGCCGGACAATCGGGTTTTGGGGATATATACGCTTGGTTCAAACAGGTGCTTGAATTTCCGCTAAGGAATATCATCGCCCATTCCTCCTTGATAGACGATGATACCAAAGAAAAGCTGATAGCCGAGTCGGTAGCTGAAATCATCCCGGCGTTGACCAAAGAAGCGCAGCAAATACCTCTGAACGAAAGCACGATTGTTGCTACCGACTGGATGAACGGTCGCCGCACGCCCGATGCCAATCAAATGTTAAAAGGAACCATCACCGGACTGACATTGAGCAGTACCGCCCCTCGCATTTTCCGTGCATTGGTAGAGGCTACGGCTTTTGGCTCCAAAGCCATTGTGGAACGGTTCCGCAGTGAAGGCATACGGATTGACAGCGTAATAGGCATTGGAGGCATCGCCCTTAAATCTCCTTTTGTGATGCAAACGCTGAGCGATGTATTGAACATGCCGATTAAAGTTTGCAAAACGGATCAAGCCTGCGCTCTCGGCGCAGCCATGTTTGCCGCCACTGCTGCCGGTATATATAATAAGGTGGAAGATGCCCAGCAAGCCATGACTTCGGGATTTGCAAGCGAATACACGCCCAATGCAAAGAACGCGGAGGCTTATCAGGCTATTTACGATAAATACTTGGCGGTAGGCAAGTTTACGGAAGCGGAGCTATGCGGATAATCTTTGTCCCTACGCGCCATGCAGAATGCGCTACTAACACAGCCAAGCAAACCTTGGCAGCCTTATCCCGAATTAGGTTATTAAGTTATTAACCCTACTCTATCCACCTTTGAGATAAACGAAAGCTCGAAATAACAACATTGACAGATGGATGAAGGTATTCCGTAAATAATAATTATCTTTGCCCAAAAGGAGACCGCCTCGAAACAGTAAAAGGTTTGTCTCCTTTTGATAATTAACTATTTATATCCTTCCGTGTGCTTGAACACCACGTAAAAAACAAGACCAATGAACAGCAAAGTATCAGTAGCTTTTATGCTTTTTGGCATCCTGTTTAGTGTATGCCTCATTACGTCCAACTTGCTTGAGACGAAAATCATTCAAGTTTTCAACATTACCATTACCGGTGGTTTACTCGTTTTCCCTATATCCTATATTATTAATGACTGCATCGTGGAAGTCTGGGGATATAAGAAAGCGCGCCTCATTATTTGGACCGGATTTATTATGAATCTTTTCGTAATAGTAGTAACACAGATAGCAGTAGCAATTCCTGCCGCTTCATTTTGGGAAGGAGGAGAGGGGTTTAATTTCGTGTTTGGTATGGCTCCACGAATAACCTGTGCCAGCATTATCGCTTTCTTGGTAGGCTCATTTTTAAATGCGTATGTAATGAGTAAGATGAAAATAGCCGGGAAAGGGAAAAGCTTTTCTGCTCGCGCTATATGGTCAACGATAGCTGGAGAAACAGCTGACTCCCTGATATTTTTTCCAATTGCTTTTGGTGGGCTTGTTTCTTTGGAAGAGCTACTGACGCTTATGGGAATACAGATAGTATTGAAGTCTCTCTACGAAGTTATTGTATTACCTGTTACCATTCGTGTAGTAAAAGCTGTGAAGAAAATAGAAAAAACAGATGTGTATGACACTGACATTTCTTACAATGTGCTTAAAGTAAAAGATATATGAAGTACAGCATATAAATCATTCCGCTATAAAAATAAACTAAATTAATGTTTATAAAATTTTCTTTTATAGGTAAAGAATCTTTTATATTTGCATCGTTTTTACCGTAGTGTTTTCAAACATTTATTAAGCTTTCAATAATAATGAAAATAATACATCTGATAACGGATTTACAAACTACGTTGTCGAGTTTGAAGATTCAAAATAAAAAGATAGGATTTGTGCCTACTATGGGGGCTTTGCATGAAGGGCATATCTCGTTGGTGAGGCGTAGCACAGAGGAGAATGATATAACCGTAGTCAGTATATTTGTGAATCCAACTCAATTCAACGATACAAATGATTTGCTCAAATATCCCCGTACATTAGAAGCTGATTGCAAATTGCTTGAAGTTGCCGGAGTTTCTGTTGTTTTTGCTCCTTCGATTGAAGAAATGTATCCCCAGCCTGATACCCGTAAATTTAGTTATCCGCCATTAGATACTTTTATGGAAGGGGCTTTCCGTCCGGGACATTTCAATGGAGTTTGCCAAATTGTAAGCAAGCTATTTGATGCAGTACAACCTCACCGGGCTTATTTCGGAGAGAAAGATTTCCAGCAGTTGGCTATCATTCGTGAGATGGTTCGTCATTTAAAATATAATATTGAAATAATAGGTTGTCCCATCGTTCGTGAAGAAAGCGGGCTCGCCATGAGTAGTCGCAACACTCGTCTCTCGCCTTCTGAACGTAAAATTGCACCGGGAATTTACTGGACTTTATCTGAAAGCCATATTTATGCCTCTAATCATTCAATAAGTCAAACATATAAATTTGTGGAAAATATCATAGCGGCGATTCCTTCCATGCGTTTAGAGTATTTTAAAATTATAAATGGAGAGAACTTACAAGATGTGAAGGATTGGAACAAGGCGTCTCACATTGTCGGTTGTATCGCTGTGCATTGCGGAGAAGGCCGTTTAATAGACAATATCACGTATAAAAACGTAAACCTCTAAGCCGATTTATCTTTATGATGATTGAAGTGTTAAAGTCGAAATTACACTGCGTTCGTGTAACAGAAGCCAACTTAAATTACATGGGAAGCATCACGATTGACGAGAATCTGATGGATGCTGCTAATCTGATAGTAGGCGAAAAGGTTTCTATTGTCAATAATAATAACGGCGAGCGCTTTGAAACTTACGTCATAAAAGGTGAACGCGGTTCCGGTAATATCTGTTTAAACGGAGGGGCGGCACGCAAAGTGTTGCCGGGGGATATTATTATTATTATGTCGTATGCGCTAATGGATATTGAAGAAGCAAAACGGTTTAAGCCTGCCATAATTTTCCCTGAAACAGAGAAGAATAAGGTGGTTTAAAGCCTTACCTTTCTCTTCTCCGACAAAGAGAAAGCTCTTTTTTTATCTCATCGAAATGTTTTTCATCTTCTTTGATTTCCTCTTTACTTCCATAAAGTTTGGAGTTTCTTTATTAAAGAATTGTTTCCAATCGTCCTGTTTCTTCAAGTTTTCATCTTGTTGTTTAGCACCGTGTATTACTGGGTAGCTACGTTCCTCGCGGCTTGCTGTTTTTTTGGTAGTATGTTGTTGCTTGTTGGGAATGAAATGATTATCCTCTTTTTTCGAATCTCCATCGGCAAATTCTACATTGACTTTACGCCCTCCAATGGTCGCCTTACAAAGAGCTTTCACTACAGTCGGAGCCGTCTTTTCTTCCACTTCAAAGAAAGAGAAGTTCTTCATCAAATCTATTCGTCCTATTTCAACACGCTGCTGAGGTATATTGCGATTTATCAATTCTATAAGCTGATTCGGGAAGAAATTATCCGTTTTCCCAAAGTTGATAAACAAGCGCTTAAACCCTGCTTCGGCTCTGCGAGTACCCTTTTCGTTCAGTGATTCATCACGGCTACGGCGTGGTTTGTCCCTCTGTTCTCCCCTGTTTTCGGTGGGAGTTTCTATTTCTTGTCGGTTACGGTAATATTCGAGGAAACGATTGAATTCCAATGATACCATACGTTTGATAATGTCTTCTTTGTCCAGCCACTCCAATTTCCGGTAAATAGAAGGCATATAGCCGGCAATATCTTCTTCATTGATTTTTACCTTTTCAACGTCATCAATCACTTTGATCAATTGCTTTTCGCAAATCTCTTTGTTGGTAGGCATGTGACCGACTTCAAACTTTTTATTGATCATTCGCTCTATATCGCGTATTTTCCCTTTCTCGCGCAAATTAATAATAGCAATAGAAGTTCCGGTTTTTCCCGCACGTCCGGTACGACCACTCCGGTGAGTATAGCTTTCGGTATCGTCCGGCAAACCATAATTAATAATGTGCGTCAAATTATCTACATCAAGACCACGAGCGGCAACATCAGTGGCTACGAGCAATTGCAAGTTGCGTATGCGGAACTTTTGCATCACAACATCACGTTGTGCTTGTGATAATTCGCCATGCAACGAATCAGCACTGTAACCCTCCTGCATTAATTTGTCGGCTATTTCCTGCGTTTCCACACGAGTGCGGCAAAAGATAATACCGTATATTTGCGGATAATAATCGACAATACGTTTCAATGCCGCGTACTTATCTTTAGCATGTACCATGTAAGCAATATGCTTCACGGTGTTGACACTTTCGTTTTTCCGTCCGATAGTGATTTCTTTGGCATTGCGCAAATATTTTTTTGCAATCCGGGCAATTTCCGGACTCATGGTAGCGGAAAAAAGCAACGTATTCCGATCTTCGGGAACATCAGCCAATATGGCGTTGATACTATCCGTAAAACCCATGTTGAGCATTTCATCCGCTTCGTCCATAATGACATTACGGATAGTAGCCAACGAAACAGTTTTCCGTTCCATCAAATCTATCAAACGTCCGGGAGTAGCTACAATAATGTGTACTCCTTTTTTCAAGTTTCGTATCTGGCTTTCAATAGGAGAACCGCCATAGACAGGCAGTACTTTCAAACCTTCAACATATTTAGAATATTCGTTTAAATCGCCTGCTATTTGGAGGCAAAGTTCTCGCGTAGGGCAAAGAACAAGTGATTGTGGAACTCGATTCTCTACATCTATTTTCTGTATCACAGGTAAGCCAAAAGCAGCCGTCTTTCCTGTTCCTGTTTGTGCAAGAGCTACTACATCATTGTTATCTCCCAACAAATACGGTATCACCTCTTCTTGTACCGGCATGGGATTCGCATATCCCATTTCTTCAATCGCTTTAAGTATTTCCGGAGAAACGCCTAACTCTTCAAAAGTTCTCATTAAATATCTTTTACATTTTATAATTCGGCGGCAAAGATAATATATTAATTATGAAGTAAGGCTTTATATTCAAGAAATTATCTCGGAATCTGCACTAAACTATGAGTGAACCATTTGTTTGTCAGGTTTGTTTTCCCAAATAGATGATACAATAAAACACATAAAAAAGCACAACGATGTCATGACTGATTCTTTTAGTAACAATTCGCCGCGTAGCTTTATGTCTTTGGTTAACCTACAGAAAGAAATTTCTGCTGTTAAAAACAAGGATTTGATAGAGCAAATATGCCTTCACGAAGCCTTTATAAATTTGATGATGATTGGAGAAATTGAAGCTCTCGTCCACTTAATGCGCATGGACATGAAGAATGCCGATATGTTGAAATACAATATCAAAAAAGAATGTAATATTTTACTCAAATATGCCAGCCGGATGCAATCTCTGGCTTCTGTTGTTGACAGGAGATTGACAATAAGATGTTGTAAGGCTATTCTGCCCGGATGCGAAAAGCGTTTTGCCGACGATACAGGCTCTGCTATCATAGGCTTGCAGAACCGTTTTCATTTATTACTCAAAAACCGATTGGAGCTATTCTTTATTTGCCTCAGACAAATGGCGAAAAATGCTAAGTACGAACATCCCGAAATATATGCCCGAACGTATCTTGCAGGTGCGTTAACAAGCTTGTCGCTGGAAATATCGGAATCTTACATTCATACGCTGAAAAACAAATTCGGTCTTATCCTCCTGCACGATACGCAAAACGAAAGAGCTATAATTGCATCTGTTAACCGCATGATAGCTGTTTTTTGGAAAAGAACTCTAACCGAAAAAGAGGTACAGGACATCAAATGCCATACAAATTCTATGACTAACCTCATTACGGGGAAAAGAGTGGTTGATATACTTGAGAATACGGAATTGGAGCTATATCATTTTTATTGTGAGTACTTTTTGGCTGTGTTGCAATGTGATATACGGCATAAGGGACATATATCTTCTTTCACTATGCGCCGTTCTTTACTTTTAAAATTAAACAATAAAAAAGAGGCTTGTTCTTTGCTTGCCGAATTACAAAAGGCACCGCAATGCGAAGAGGGCGAAGATATATATGAATTTTCTATTCGATTATCCGAATATCATGCACCAGTGATGGATGAATTTCGAGGTTTGGTGCTACGAGGTACTTGCCGTTCGACTCCTGTAGAGGAGAATCGTATTGAGATAAAAAGATTAATCAGGGAGGTTAGAGAAAATGACGGTATGCTTCCACTTGGGACTTTGCGTAAAATATACTCCATTGTCGGAAGCAAGCAGGCTCTAATGGAATATATCGCACAGATGGGAGAACGAGGAAAAGAAACAATAAAATTCTTGGAAAGGTTGAATGAAAAGAATTTAGACAGAAATTATAATTATCTACAATCGTAACTCACAGTGTACACAGGTATATCCGAGATCGGAAGAAGATATATCCAAAGTGTTCCCTAGGTAACATCAAGATACGTATGAGGTGTTCTCTAGGTAACATTGAGCCAAGTACGAGCTAACACCTAGGTAGGTACTAGGTGAATCAGACTTAGATCGGACATACATCGGAGAGAGATCGGACTTTGTTCGGAGATGAATCGGACGTTATTCGGAATCTGGTGGGGTACCTACCGAATAACATCCCTCCAGTTTGAATCCCTTATCGTAAAAGGGGAGAGAGACGTAATACAAATATACTCAATTTAGCTTAAAAAAGCAAAGAAAACTTCATTATGTTGTCGGGGATACGCCCAAATTAAGTGAAAAGGGGAGAGTGTATCTAAATGTACTACGGGTTATTAAAATAATACCATAAAAAGATAAAATAATTCTTTTTCTCTCTCAAAAATATTGTTAATTTTGCATTATTTATACATCATAAAATACTTCCTGTTTAATAGACGGTCGTATCATAAAGCATGAATAGGAAGAGTGTTGACAAAATTTATAACAGGGCATAGATTTCTCAACTGTTATTGCGATTATATACAATATCAGTTATAGAAGTTTGATTATTAATAAGATATAAGAGAATGAAAGAAGCACAATATGAATTTGTGCATTATGAAAATAGATACGATTGTGGGTTTGTATAAGTGTTTAAAAAAACGACCGTTTATTAACGCATAAACAAGAGGAATAACATCTTTGGTATTATTGAATTGGTAATTTAATCAAACTACTGAATAATATTAACCTTAATTAAAGCATGATGCCTATGAATTAGTACGCCCTATCATCCATTCCAAACAACAATTATTTGTTGGTTTTGTGACTTTATCCTTCTGTCAGAATCAAAGTTCTTTCGAGAACTTAAATCTTAAAATCTTATAGTATGAATTTAAAAGAAAGAAAAACAATGCTGATTTTAGGAATCTGTTTATTCTTTTTAATTAGCAGTATTCCTATGTATGCAGTTTCGCCTTATTCGTTGGAGACGACCCAACAGTCAAGGAGAGTTAGTGGTACGGTAGTTGACCAATCCGGTGAACCGATAATCGGAGCAAATGTATTGGAAAAAGGAACTACCAACGGGGTTATTACGGACATTGATGGTAATTTTGCAATTAATGCTTCTGCCAATGCTACTCTTGAGATCTCATTTATCGGTTACATTACGGAGTCTGTAAAAGTAACAGGGAGCCAACCTGTTCGGGTTGCTTTAAAAGAAGATGCTCAATCATTGGAAGAAGTAGTGGTTGTGGGTTACGGTGTTCAAAAGAAGAAGTTAATTACTGGCGCTACGGTACAAGTAGGCGGTGATAATTTGACGAAATTGAGCACCTCTTCTGCTTTGAGTGGTTTGCAAAGCCAGACTCCAGGAGTGAATATCACTCAAAATAGCGGACAACCGGGTGCGGGTTTCAAAGTGATTATTCGCGGAATGGGTACTGTGGGCGATTATGCTCCTCTTTACGTCATTGACGGAGTATCCGGCGGCGACATCAACAATCTGAATACTTCCGATATTGAATCTGTTGATGTATTGAAAGATGCGGCTTCTGCTGCGATTTATGGTTCTCGTGCAGCGAATGGTGTTATTCTTGTAACGACAAAGCAAGGTAAAGCAGGTAAGACTCAGGTTACTTATGATGGTTATTACGGTGTACAGAATATATATAAAATGCCGTCCATGTTGAATGCTAAGCAGTATATGACAATTCAAGATGAAACTATTTTCAATGAACGAGGCGAGGTATATGATTGGTCAAAACAGATTCCTCAGTATTTATTGGATAAAATTAATGACGGCAGTTGGCAAGGAACTAACTGGTTGGATGCTATCCGTAATGTAGATGCTCCTACCCAAAATCACGGTATTAATCTTACGGGCGGTAATGACAATTCAAGATTTTCTTTGGGATTTTCTTATGCCGGTCAAGAAGGTACTTTAGGAAAGCCTGTTGCTGCTGATAATGATCGCTATACGGCACGTATCAACACAGAACATGTTATCTTAAAAACAAAAGGCGTTGATGTGATTAAATTGGGTGAAAATCTAACTTATGTCCATAGCACCAGCAATGGTATCTCTACAGGTAACCAATTTGGTAACGACGTTCACTTCGCGATTCGTGCCACTCCTTTATTGCCTATTTACAACCAAGAAGGGGGTTATTACAGCCAAGATGATAAGAGTGCGGAAGGTTGGAATTTGCAAGGTTCTATCGGTAATCCGATTTACGATATGGCATTAGGTGATCGCGGTCTGAATAAGTCGGTGAATTACAGCCTGAATGCGAATGCGTATCTCGAAATCCAACCGATAAAAGATTTGAAACTCCGTTCTACTTTCGGTTTTAATCAATACGCATGGACATATCGTTCTTACAACGGCATTCGTAATGTTTCTACTACCACAAGTATTACTCAAGACCAGGTAAATCAATCGGGTGGTAGCGGGCATGGTATTTCATGGGAAAACACGTTACAGTATGTGTTTAGGATCAATCAAGAACATGCTTTCGATGCGTTAGTCGGTCAATCTCTCCAAATGTCGGGATGGGGTGAACAACTTAATGCCAATGGAAAAAACAGTATTTTCCCGGGGTCTTTTGAACATGCCTATTTGGTTAACACTAAACCCTCTTCTTTAGATGAATTAGGTATCGGTGGTAGCCCTAACGGGAAATATCGTTCCGCCTCTTTCTTCGGTCGTGTAAACTATAATTATAAAGAGACGTATCTATTTACAGGTATTTTACGTGCAGATGCTTCTTCTAATTTTGCACGCAGCCATCGGTGGGGATATTTTCCATCCTTATCGGCGGGTTGGGTATTGACGAACGAATCTTTTATGGAATCAGCCAATGCAAGTGGCATAGACTTTTTGAAACTACGTGTCAGTTGGGGGCAAAACGGTAATGAGCGGATTTCCGCTTTCCAATATTTAGCAACTATTGCTATGGACAACCGAAATGCCTATTATTTTGGCGAAAGCAAAGAGTCTCCTACTACAGGTGCGTATGCAGACATCCTTCCCAATCCGGACGTATCTTGGGAAATTTCGGAACAAATCAACCTGGGTGTTGATGCGCGTTTCTTGAATCAACGTTTGGGTTTGGCTTTTGATTTATATCAGAAAACAACGAAAGATTGGTTGGTTACAGCTCCCCAATTGGCTACTTTCGGTACAGGCGCTCCTTATATTAATGGTGGGGACATTCGTAACCAAGGTATTGAATTGGCTCTGAATTGGAATGATCGTATCGGCAATTTTTCTTATGGTGTCAATCTTAACTTAGATTTTACAAAGAATGAAGTTACCAAACTTGCTAATTCCGAAGGTATTCTTCATGGTCCTTCCAATGTATTGAGTCAAGGCACAACAGAGATGTACCGCGCGGAAGTAGGTAAACCGATAGGTTATTTTTGGGGTTACAAAACGGAAGGCGTCTTCCAGAATCAGGCTCAAATAGATAATTACCGGGCAAATGGTATTGGTGTGTTGGAGACAGCTCAACCGGGCGACTTGATATTTTCAGATACCAACAAAGACGGTGGTATTAATGATAGCGACAAAGTAATGTTAGGCAAGCCTCATCCTGATTGGACAGGTGGTTTATCTTTCACATTGGGCTATAAAGGTTTTGATTTTTCTACTACTACTTACGGTAATTTTGGTATGCAACTTGCTAAGTCATACCGTGCTTTTGCTGACAGTCCACTGCAAAACTATACTACTGATATATTCGGACGTTGGCACGGTGAAGGTACTTCCAACAAACTTCCCCGTTTGACTTCGGGTAGTCATTCCAATTGGCAAAATATATCTGATATTTATTTTGAAGACGGTGATTTCGTAAAGATTTCTAATGTTACGTTGGGTTATGACTTCAAAAAGTTACTTCCCAGATTACCTTTCGGGCAAACGCGTTTGTATGTAACTGCTCAAAATCTTTATACTTTCACGGGCTATTCGGGTATGGATCCCGAAGTCGGTTACGGTGGTGGTAATAATTGGGGTGGTGGTATTGATTTGGGTTACTATCCCAGCGCTAGGACCTATTTGATAGGTGTAAATCTTAAATTTTAATGCGTACAGTGTATATGAAGAAGATATTATTTATGGCAGTTATTGCACTGATATGTGTAAGCTGCGAAGATTTTCTGGATACGGATAACCTAACTAAAAAAGATACGACAAACTTCCCGAAATTGGCTACCGATGCCGAACAAATGATAACGGGAGTTTATTCGACTTTAAGTTCTGCAATATCAAATGTTCCTTCCCATTATTTTTACATATCCGAACTTGCTTCGGATGAACGTCTCGGTGGTGGTGGCGAAAATGACAAGGATACTCAAGGTTTTGATAAACTGATGAATGTAGGTCCCAGTTGGAGTCAACCATTTTGGGGTACCCGTTATAACGGCATTTTCCGTGCTAATATGGCGTTAGAAACCCTTGATAATTGTGAAGTAAATGAGACTACCTTGAAAAATTTCAAAGGTGAGGCTCATTTCTTGCGTGGTTTCTTTTATCATGAATTAGCGGAAATGTTTGGCGAAGTTCCTTTGGTTATTTCTACATCACCTGTAAACAAAGAGAGAACGAATATTGATCTTATTTATGGGCAGATAGCTTATGATTTGAAAAATGCGATTGAATATTTACCGGCAGTTAAATACGATCAAGTAGAATCCGGTCATGCTACGAAATGGGCTGCCGAAGCACTGATAGCCCGTGCATATTTATTCTATACAGGATTTTACGGAAAAGATGCTTTGCCGTTAGGCGACGGAACCGGGGACGCAAATGAAGGAACTATAACCAAAGACCAGGTAATCGGGTGGATTGATGATTGTGTTGCAAATTCAGGTCATAATTTGATAGATGATTTCCGTCGTCTTTGGGCTTATTCGAATGAATATACGGCTCAAGAATACGATTTCGTCAAAGATTTAAAAGATGCAGGCAAATACTGGGTAATGGATGGACACGCAAATCCAGAACATGTATTCGTAACAAAATGCTCTAAGATGGCGAATTGGGGTACTATTATCGGCTATTCGAATCAATTTCTTTTGTACTTCGGCTTGCGTTCTGAAAATGGTGATGAAAAAACTTTCCCCTTTGGTGTGGGTTGGGGTGCCGGTCCTGTGAATCCCGTTTTATGGGACGAATGGGCGAAAGATGAACCAAATGATAAACGTCGTGCAGCATCTATTGCGGATGTGAATGTCGAAATGAAAAACTTTATTTGGGGTGGAGATAAACAAGTAGAAGAAACAGGTTATTGGCAAAAGAAACTCTTAGTTATCCGTGCGCATGATTCGGAAGGTAAATTACGCAATTCTTTCTCTTCTTTAATTTGGTCATCTGATGATAATTTTCAGTTGAGACAAGTACAAGATCATGTGATAGTTCGTTTTGCCGATGTGTTGTTGATGCAATCCGAATTAAAAGGGAATGCTGACGGCATTAATAGAGTTCGTATGCGGGCAGGACTTCCCTCTGTTACTTATTCTTTGGAGAATTTGCAGAAAGAACGCCGTTACGAATTAGCTTTCGAGGGTCGCCGTTGGGCTGACATCCGTCGTTGGGGAATTGCAGAAACAGTTTTGCAGAAACAAGATGGAATCCGTATATGGAATAGAGGTGTGGAAACCATAATGAAGCCATTTGGCGGAGGGTATGCAACTCGTTACAGAGAAACTAAAGGTTTCTTTCCTCTTCCCTTATCGGAAATTCAATTGTCTGAAGGAGTGTTAACACAAACACCGGGATGGGGAGAAGTTACTAATGAATATCAAGGTTGGTAACCCATCTAAATGACGAATGCATATTGTTTTTATTATCTAAAAAACAAATTTATGAATATGAATAAATCAATTATATATTCCGGCTTGCTTGGAGTGGTATTGTTTTTTACTGCCTGCGACCCCATTACGCAAAGCGGGAATGACTTGACTGGTAAGCTTACAGCCGACCAGTTGGACGTTAAAGCTACTCCGGTAGTGGTCAACGGACAAAAAACGAACAAAATTGTTTTGGAGAACAACAGTCCGGTACTTTCTTTCTGGAATTATGGAATGGGTACAACCTCTAAAGCTTATGATGAAGTATTGGTAACCTCCACAGGTGATATGATTGTTCAATTTACGGGGAGAAACGGTGATGGCAGTACTGTTACGAAAGACATCAATGTAAATGTTGAAACAATCTATTTCCCTGTTACGGGTTTGGATAAATTTATTGGCGAAGGTTCCAAGACGTGGGTATGGGATGAATTCAGCAATGAACAAACTATTAATAGTATCACAGGGATTTATCCTTATGGCACCGGCGGAGTTGGGAATGACAAAGCTCCGGCATGGTGGGGACTTGAATACGGTAAATTTAGTGAAAGTGATGCTACTATGACCTTTGCATTGGACGGTGGCGCTATCTTCACCAAAACATTGAAAGATGGCACACAACAAAAGGGAACTTTTTCCTTTAATTTAACAAAGAAAGTTGGTAGCTGGTCGCAAGGAATCCTTTCGTTGAAAGGCGCCACCATCCCTCATGCCGTTTCTTTAAATGAAGCTAAGGGTGAAGCATACGATTTCTATATTCTTGAGTTGGAAGACGATCAATTGGTACTTGCAAATGTAAAAGGTAATGGGGTACCCAATGAGCCAAGTGGTGAAGTCAATATTTGGATGTTTCGTCCCGAAGGCTATGTTGCTGCCGATAATTCCCAGCAAATAGCTTACTTGACCGGAGGTTCCGAAAAAGTTTGGAGTTGGGGTAAAGGTGAAGTATTTGGCAATGGTGCAGCTACTAGTAGTACCCCAGGATGGTGGATATTAGACTCAGATGGAGTAAACGAACAAAAACCGAATGAAGGAACCGGCGCTACGATGGTATTTGGAAGTGACGAAAGTTTAACTCTCCATTTAGCTGATGGTTCTTCTGTAAGTGGTACTTATAAAGTAAATATGGGTAAATTTGTAGAGGGATGGTCTATAGGTACATTGACCACAAAGGATGCATCTGTGCTTGCAGGTATTTCTATAAATGAAGGCAAAATACCTGTCAATAGTTTTCACATTCTTTCGCTAGACGAAAAGCAACTAGTATTAGGTTATATCGTTGCGAGTGGTAGTGAAGGATGGTTCTGGATATTCAATGCGCAGGAATAAAAAACCCTATTTTTAATTTTAATGAGAGGCAGACCTACAATGGTCTGTCTCTTTTTTTTATAACAATGTCCCGTCCTAAAATAGCTTTAACCCGTAGTGCATTTAGAAAAACAGAAAGAAGAAGTTGTTCATCATCAATAAAATGATTATATTTAATTGTTTACCAAACGCTTAAAAAGCATGAACAACTTCAGTACAAATTACAGAAAAATAGTGGAAACATTACGAAGTATAGAGTCTAAAAAGAACTTCTTACATC
>SNRY01000148.1_pt1 | contig 25658 bp, 16 predicted proteins | sample 4693421 | NCBI WGS metagenome assembly SNRY01 (sample SAMN11003215, study PRJNA524138) | termite gut metagenome | isolation source: Bacteroidetes bacterial symbionts from single cell of protist host amplifed... | host: Streblomastix strix ... | reverse complement strand
TTTTTGGGAATGTAATACTCCTAGCAATTCTTCTGTTTTCATATGAGGAAAGACCTTAAAGTACTTCATCGTTTTTTCAAACAAAGATAAGAATAGTATTCAAACTATCTTGACAGCAATTTAGTATCAGTGTTGTATTGGTAACTTGAATCTGCATAATTTCTTCTTTTTCACAAACGCACCACGGTAATTTTATTTTATTTACATTTGTCTAATTTATATTGCGTTATACAGCAATAATTGCGTTCATAATAAAACAGATTCGCTCCCTATGATACAATCAATGACGGGATATGGCAAAGCGACCAAAGAACTTTCCGACAAGAAAATACATGCAGAAATCAAGTCATTAAACAGCAAAGTGATGGACTTGTCAATACGGATTGCTTCTTCTTACCGGGAAAAAGAGCCGGAGATACGCAACGAAATATCCAAAATATTGGAACGTGGCAAAGTGGATTTCAGCCTGTGGATAGAAAAGAAAGACAGTGCGGAAGCTGCCGTTCCTATCAATCAATCGTTGGTAGAAGGGTATTACAGGCAGGTAACAGACATATCGAATAAATTGAACATCCCTACCCCTACGGATTGGTTTCAAACATTACTCCGAATGCCGGACATAATGACTAGAAATGATACACAGGAACTAAGCGATGAAGAATGGATAACAGTGTTGAGCGCAATTAAAGAAGCCATTGATTGTTTGGTGGATTTTCGAAAACAAGAAGGGGTAGCATTGGCAACAAAACTTCGTGAAAAGATTCAAAACATTGACTGCCTGTTAGAGTCCGTTATTCCCTACGAGCAAGAGCGTATAGAGAAAATCAAGGAACGCATTACAGATACTTTGGAAAAAAACATCGGAGTAGATTATGACAAAAACCGTTTGGAACAAGAACTCATCTATTATATAGAAAAGCTGGATATTAACGAAGAAAAGCAACGCCTGAAAAATCATCTGGATTACTTCGTTAATACTTTGGAGAACGGCATAGGGCAAGGTAAAAAACTTGGCTTTATTACCCAAGAGATGGGACGGGAAATCAACACATTAGGTAGCAAGTCCAATCACGCCGAAATGCAAAAGATAGTTGTCCAAATGAAAGACGAGCTGGAGCAAATCAAAGAACAAGTACTCAATGTAATGTAATTTTATGCGGGGAAAGGTTGTTATATTAGCTGCCCCTTCAGGGTCGGGAAAGACTTCGATAGTCAACTATTTGCTTCAACAGATTCCGAACCTGTCGTTTTCTGTTTCGGCAACGAGCAGAGCTATGCGTGGCAAGGAGAAACACGGGACGGATTACTTTTTCATCACCTCCGAAGAATTTCGCCGACGCATAAACAATAATGAGTTCCTAGAATATGAAGAAGTATATAAGGACTGTTATTATGGAACGTTAAAGGCGCAAGTAGAGGAACTATTGGAAAAAGGAAGAAACGTAATATTCGACGTGGACGTTAAAGGGGCTTGTAACATTAAGAAGTATTATGGTGAACAAGCATTGTCTCTTTTCATTCAGCCACCTTCCATAGAGGAATTACGTAAACGGTTGACGGATCGCGGCACGGATGCTGTTGAAACTATTGAAAACCGCCTTGCCAAGGCAGAGTATGAACTTTCTTTTGCAGGCAAGGCAGACAAGATAGTGGTTAACAACATTCTGGAAATAGCGCAAAAAGAAACACTGCAACTTGTCGAAGCCTTCATTCAACATCAAAAACCACCTGTCTGACACTCATGAAAACCGGCATCTTTTGTGGTTCTTTCAATCCTATTCATATAGGACATCTGGCTTTGGCGAATTATATTTGCGAATATGAAGGAATTGATGAAATTTGGTTTGTCGTCAGTCCGCAAAATCCATTGAAGCAACAAGCAGATTTACTCAATGATAAGGTACGAATGGAATTGGTAGAAGCTGCTATTAGCGAATATCCCCGTTTCCATGCTTCCGACTTTGAATTTGGACTCCCCCATCCTTCTTACACCATAAACACATTAGATAAATTAAAGGAAACCTATCCGCAAAAAATCTTCTACCTCATTATCGGTTCAGACAATTGGAACATCTTCAATAAATGGAAAGAGCCGGAACGCATCATTGCCGAAAACCAAATTCTTATTTATCCGCGCCCGCATTATCCTATAGATAAGACAGTACCTTTACCTCCTACGGTTCGGGTGGTGAACGCCCCTTTATTGGATGTCAATTCTACTTTTATCCGCAGAGCATTGGCAGGAGGAAAGGATATAAGATATTTCCTGCACCCGGAAGTGTGGAAAAGATTAAAGTGATATACTCTCATTTCTTTTTTATTCCCCTATACACTAAAAAGGCAATTACAATCGCACCGATACCGATAAAAACGTACCCTATCTCGTGGCTATACTCATTTACTTTGTCTAACAGTTGTTGTTCGTTTTCGATGCCGGGAACAGTAGAAAGATAATATCCTATGGCAGCAAGTATAGTGTTCCATATACCTGCTCCCAATGTAGTATAGATAAAAAATGTATGCAGTTTCATACGTGCCAAACCCGCAGGAATGGATATCAGGTGGCGAACTGCCGGAAGTAATCGCCCGATAAACGTGGATAAAGCACCGTGTTTATCAAAATACACTTCGGCATGTTTTACTTTATTCTCATTTAGCAAGAAAACATGTCCCAAGCTGCTATTAGCAAACTTATATACAATAGGTCGCCCTAAGCGTTTAGCCAAAAAATAGTTGATAAACGCCCCACAATCTGCCCCTATCGTGGCAAAAAGAACAACTAAAAAGATATTCATATCGCCGTCAATAGCTGCCTTGTATGCTGCCGGCGGCACAACTATCTCCGAAGGAAGAGGCAAAAATGAACTCTCAATGGTCATCAGCAAAGTAATAGTCCAGTAGTTGAGATGTTCCAAACACCATTGAATGAAAGACTCCATAAATGATTAAGTAATTCAAGTTGCTATTTATAGTTTTAGTATTCTATTTGAGATATGGTATATCCCTAGATAAACGCAATAAATTTAATTAAAAACCCTTTTCCGTCACAGTATGAATAGTTTTAGGTATATATCTGGCTATATCACTCAAAATTATATATAGCCATAAAACTGTCCTCAATCTTTTTTATCAGTGTCTTATTTTTCTTTAATTCTGTGTTTCTTATAAGTAAATATGCGCTTTTTTCATCATAGTATATATGCGAAAATGTGTTTTGTTCAAACATGCTATTCACTATTGTTTTATATATCCGATACCTTTTTGTATTTTTCTTGCTTTCTCTTTTACTATTCTCCCCTATAAATCCAAAAGAAGAACGCTCATCTTGCCGATATATTTCTTTCAATATGTTTATACAAGTAAAAACAATTCTTCTTACCTCATAATCGCCAGTCAATATACGAAATTTATCATCTGACTTACGGTAATTTTTGGGATAAAATTTAATAATGTAAATATTCATCTCGTAGTGTTCTATCTCAACGAGATAAATTCTATTTGTTTTTAAGGATTTAAAGCGATAAAGCATCTTTTTTATGAGATCCTTGTTATTTTCACAAGGAATATTCATTAAAAAGAAATGCTCGTAAAATACTGGAAGTGAATCCATTAAGGTATATATAAATCTTTATATACCTCTCTGTAAATCGGTATTTTGAAACGGTCATGTTCTTCTTTCGTTACTGTTTTAAATACGACCGGTTTACTTTCGTCCGTCTTCAGGGGGAGGGGATTGTTTTCAGTACTGTTTTTTCCACCTATCAAATTATCAGGCTTCAATAATTTCTTGAACTTTCCCATAATGATTTTATATGATTTGTAGAATCGTTAATTAATGTATTCACAAAAGTACAAAATATATTTGAGTTAAATGCTTTTAATGATGTCTTTAACAATGTTTTTAATATTGATAACCTTCAAATATTCCTGATTATTGCTTATCGTCTTTTGGGGAGTTTTCCTCAAACATTATAAGCTTTTTTAGTAATTCCTTACTCAATGGCGAGTCATTCTCTTCGCAATATGCATAAAGCAGGGCTTTAAGCTTAGCATCCATAGGTATATCCAGATTATAGTGAACCGTAAGGAGGCTTTTCCAATCTCCGCATTGTACATAAATAAGATATAGCAGCATGTTAGCTATTAGATTATTAGGTTCTATGGCTACTACTTTCTCCAAAGCAAACCTTGCTCTTTCATAATCACCGGCATCCAAACAAAACTCTCCCATTTCCACTAAAAAAGACACATCATCCGGTTTTTTGTTTAGCATATAATCCCAACATCTTGCAGCATTTTCCTTGTCATTGTTTTGGAAATATATCCGTCCATCCAACAAGTATGGTTCAGAGGCATTAGGGTAAAGGTCTTCCATTATATGGCAAAGTTCTTGGGCTTTTTCCCAACGTCCCATCTTATAATGGCAGAAAGCAAGGAGCATATATGCCTCCGCTTCTTTTTCCAGTTCCAACGTATTTACACCATGAAGGGCTTTTTCGTAGTAGGTGCAAGCCTGTTCCCATTCACCCATTTCATTGTAACATGAGCCGATATATGTATAGATGTATTCGGGCAAGAAATCTCCTCCTGGTTCCAATAATACTTCATGATACTCTTTGATACTCTCCGTGTAATTTTGCAATTGAAACAGGCTGTGAGCTTTAAACAGATGCGCATCGGAAAGACCGGTAATACCCTCACCTACTAAAGCAAAATCGCAAGCTTCAATCGTTTTATCATATTGCTCCTGGGAGAAATATACCTTAGCCAATCCTATCCAATAATCAGATGAATAAGGTTGTTTATCTATCAGTTGGTTGTAGTAATGTATGGCTTCTTCGTATCTTTCAATACCGCTACAACATTCTGCTATTGTCCAAACAAGGTCTTCATCATCCGGATTGAGTGCGAGAGCTTTTTGAAACCAAAGCAATCCCTGCGGTATATTATCTCTCTGAATATAGAGTCCGGCTATGTCCACATATAAATTTGGGTCTTCTTCCGAAATTGTATCCAATATCATTTCAGCTTCCGAAACTTTATCTTGCATAAACAGCAATTCTATCTTTAGCATTTTGACTTCTACAGAATATTCATCGTCTATAAGTCCGGCTATATTTTCCGCTTCTTCCAATTGTTCTTTGTCTATGTAAGAATAGGCTAATGATATTAATATATCGGGATGATCGGGATGCAGACTTAAGCCATGAATAAGAACGTCATAAGCCGAATCGGGTTCATCGTTAGATTCGTACCATTCGGCTATATCAAGTATCTGCTCAGCGTCCATGTAAAAGTTCCGGTTATTTGATTTCATCCACTCATATTGGGCAACAAGCTGAACTAATTCCTTCGCTTCATCATCGGGCGAAAGTCTATCCGCATTCATTTTTGTGTGTTATTTATCTTCCCCCATGTATCTTTAAGCCCTACGGTGCGGTTGAATATCAAGTATTCGGGAGTAGAGTCCTTGTCTATGTTGAAATAACCGATGCGTTGGAATTGCAGGTAAGAGAAAGGGGGCAGCTGCGCCGTATATTTCTCTACATAGCAAGTAGTAAGCACTTTCAGCGAATCGGGATTTAAGAGTTCCCGGAAGTCTATTGTTTGTTCCGCTCCCGGATTTTCTACTTTAAAGAGGCGGTCATACAGACGTACTTCTGCCGGTAAGCAATGGCGCGAACTTAGCCAATGTAAGGTCCCTTTTACTTTCCGGTTACTCTCAGGCGTACCGCTTTTGGTCTGAGGGTCGTATTCGCAGTATATCTCTTCTGTCTCTCCAGCTTCATTTTTCTTGCATCCGGTACATTGCACTATGTAAGCATTCTTTAGGCGTACTTCCTGACCGGGCGTCATACGAAAATAATTCTTGGAAGCATTTTCCATAAAATCTTCACGTTCTATCCAAAGTTCACGACCAAATTCTATGGTATGTGTGCCGGAGGTTTCGTCTTCCGGGTTGTTGAGAGCTTCCAATTGTTCTACTTTTTCTGCCGGATAATTGGTAATGATGAGCTTCACCGGATTCAATACGGCGGACACACGGGTGGCGCGCATATTAAGATCTTCACGCACAGCGGCTTCCAGCAATGAAATGTCATTCAACGCCTCATATTTGGTATAGCCTATCATATCTACAAACTTACGGATAGATTCGGGAGAATAACCTCGACGGCGATAGGCGCATAGAGTAGGCATCCGGGGGTCGTCCCAACCATTCACTAATTTTTCTTTGACCAACATCAGCAATTTACGTTTACTCATTACGGTATAGGTAAGATTCAAACGGTTGAACTCTGTTTGTTGAGGGCGATAGTCGCCTCTCCCGAAGGTGGAGCTTTGTTGGAGCATGTCTATGAAATAGTCGTATAAAGGGCGATGCACCACAAACTCCAATGTGCAAAGGGAGTGGGTAACGCCTTCGAAAAAGTCGCTTTGTCCGTGTGCAAAGTCGTACATCGGATATACTTTCCAAGTGTCTCCGGTGCGGTGGTGAGGATAATTAATAATACGGTAGATAATGGGGTCTCGAAAGTGCATATTGGGATTTGCCATGTCTATTTTGGCACGAAGCACCATTGCTCCTTCTTCTATCTCGCCTGTATTCATCTTTTTGAAAAGACTTAAATTCTCTTCTACCGGTCGATTACGATAAGGGCTATCCGTACCGGGCTGGGTAGGCGTACCTTTCTGGGCGGCTATTTGCTCGGAAGTCTGCTCGTCCACGTATGCTTTTCCCTGTTCGATAAGTTCTATGGCAAACCCCCACAACTGCTCAAAATAGTCTGAAGCATAATATTCATTTCCCCATTGAAAACCAAGCCATTGAATATCTTCTTTAATAGAATCCACGTATTCAAGATCTTCTTTAATAGGATTGGTATCGTCGAAACGCAGGTTACACACTCCGTTATAGTTGTCTGCTATACCGAAATCAAGACAGATAGCCTTAGCATGACCTATATGAAGATAGCCGTTAGGTTCCGGTGGGAAACGGGTTTGTATCCTTCCTGCATTCTTTCCTTCTCTTAAATCGTTTTCTACTGCAGATTCGATAAAGTTAAGGCTTTTCTTTTCGCCTAAGTTTTCGTTTCTCAACTCTTTCATACTTATAATCGTGCTTTATGTCTTATTAAGAAACTGCAAAATTAGGATATATTTTCAGAATAACCTAATGATAGGCACGCTTTTGCAATAAGGGATTTTTATTGCAATTCCTAACGCCAAATTAGCTTTTTCAGCAGAAATTGAATATCTTTGTATTGCGCCTCCCTTCCTTTTTACGATAAAGGATTCAAACCGGAGGGATGCTATCCCATAAGTGTCCCATCAGATTCCGAACAAAGTCCGATTCAACTCCGAACAAACTCCGATCTCTCTCCGATGTAAGTCCGATTCAGCTCGTTCCTACCTCGATACGACCTCGTATTTAGCTCGATATTACCTCGGATATACCTCGAATATATCTCCTGCTCATCTCGGACATACCTGCTGACTTTCTGCAATTATTCTTCTTCATCCGTCCAAAATATTTGCCTTATCCTTTGGATATCCCAAAGAAAATGAATATCTTTGTTACTTCTTTTTTAAAGAACAAAAAATAAGTATGAAGAAGTTAGTTATAATCTTGGTATTAATATTCGGCATAACGATTGCAGTACAGAATAATACGGCAACAGGGCAGGAAAAGACTTACACTCAAACAGAGGTGGATTTGACGACGCAAGTACAGGATTCGGGGCAGCAAGTTGCTGGAATACAGGACAATTCTGAATTACATGGAGGTAAATGTTCTACCGCTGTAATCACTTCTATTATCTTGATTATCATCGTAATAGGGGTTATTGTAATCGTTTCAGGTATAGGTATTTATATTACTTATTTCATTTGTAGACGAAAAACAAAAAAGGCTGAAAAAAGAATAAATGAAGAAATAGAAAAAAATTCTCAACTCAGAAAAGAAATAGAAACGATTAAGAATGAAGTTTCGAAATTAAAAAATCAAATCCAAAATTCGAGAGAAGAAGTCGAAAAGCCTTAGTTTTAATAAATAGTATTCCTGTTTCAATATAAATAACACGTTATTATTTGCAGAAACACGGAGTCGAACAAAGTGGCATATTGAAGTCATAAAGGGAAGAAATCAAAAGAAATGCTTTTTGATTTCTTCCTTATAACTTTAGTATATGAAAGAAGAAATATACATGCGCCGTTGCATCCAATTGGCACGGAACGGAAAAGGCAGCGTCTCCCCCAATCCTATGGTAGGAGCCGTGATTGTATGCGACGATAAAATTATAGGTGAAGGGTATCATATCCGAAATGGTTGCGCCCATGCGGAAGTCAATGCAATTCGTTCCGTGCAGGATAAATCGCTTCTAAACCGTTCTACTCTTTATGTCAATTTGGAACCTTGTTCGCATTACGGCAAGACTCCTCCTTGTGCCGACTTGATTATCGAAAATGAAATACCGCACATCGTGATTGGTTGTCAGGATCCTTTTCCCGAAGTAGCAGGGAAAGGCATTCGTAAACTTATTGATGCCGGAAGAGAAGTTGAGGTAGGAATACTTGCGGAAGAATGTCGCAGATTAAACAAAGCCTTTATTACCTACAATACCCTGCACCGTCCTTATATTACCCTAAAATGGGCAGAATCTTCCGACGGTTATATTGACCTTGTTCGTGAAGGAGGAACTCCGTTTTTACTATCCACAGAACTAACTTTGATGCAGGCACACAAAAGGAGGGCGGAAACGGATGCCGTCATGGTTGGGACGCAAACGGCACGTCTTGATAATCCTTCTTTGTCGGTACGGCACTGGCAGGGTAAAAATCCCATTCGGGTGGTTGTGGACAGGGAATTGTCGCTCGCTACCTCTTTGCGCCTGTTTGACAGAAGTGTTCATACATTGGTCTTTACGGCTCAATCGCCCGCCTCTGACGATGTCAATGACGGTGGGGTGGAGTACGTTACCCTTAATTACAAAGAGGATATACTCCCTCAAATAATGGATACTTTGTATAAAAAGAATATCCAATCGTTGTTGGTTGAAGGCGGAAGCAAACTTTTACAATCGTTTATAAGTTCCGGTTTGTGGGATGAGGCATTTATTGAGAAAAGCTCTCACAAACTTGGTTCCGGTGTTAAGTCTCCCAAATTGGATAAGGAGAATTATCATTCCGTCAAATTGTCTTTTGGTGTTCCGATATGGTATTACACGAAAGCCCTTTTTTAAATAAACTTTTCATACTTTTGTAATGTTTTTGGGGATTTACATTGCGTCTCCACAAGATAAAAACAATAAATGTGAAAATGAAAGAAGAAATAGCTGCACTTTTTGATTTCGACGGTGTAGTAATGGATACGGAAACACAGTATTCGGAATTTTGGAATAAACAGGGAGAAAGATATTTGAATACCGGCAATTTCGGTCGCCTCATCAAAGGTCAGACCCTTGCACAAATATTCGACAAATATTTTTCTCGTATAGAAGATGTGCAACAACAGATTTGCAAGGAACTTGATGAGTTTGAAGAAGAAATGACTTATGAATATCTTCCCGGAATAGAACTTTTTTTTTATGATTTACATAAAAATGGAGTGAAAATGGCACTCGTTACGAGTTCCAATGATAAAAAGATGTCGAATGTCTATCGCATATATCCGAGGTTTCAAGGATGGTTTGACAAGATACTCACATCCAATCATTTTACCCGTTCCAAGCCTAATCCCGAATGTTTTTTGTTGGGTATGCAATTGTTTAAGGTTCTTCCTCGCAATACATACGTTTTTGAAGATTCTTTTCATGGACTGCAAGCCGGTATTGCATCGGGAGCTACGGTTGTCGGGTTGGCAACTACCAATTCTCGCGAAGCTATTGCCGATAAGGCGGATTATATTATAGATGATTTTACCGGAATGACGTTTGAAAGGATGATAACTTTAAGAAAGGTTATCAATTGTTTACCGGAATATTGTAAAGATGAAAAAAACGAGTAATTTTGAAGTTATTAACCGATATTACGCATTAAACTATAGTTATTAAAAATGATAAAAGCAACACGCCGTCAATGGATCACATGTGCCATTGTTACTTGTCTCTATCTCTTATTTCTATTGTGGGTAAGGAGTTGGTGGGGAATATTCGTAGTTCCTCTCATTTTTGATATATACATTACGAAAAAGATACCCTGGACATTTTGGAAAAACTCCGGGAACAAAACACTTCGCAGCTTTATGAGCTGGGTGGATGCTATTGTATTCTCCTTGATTGCTGTGTATTTCGTTAATACTTATGTGTTTCAGAATTACCAGATACCATCTTCGTCGTTAGAAAAGTCCTTGTTAGTGGGCGATTTTTTGTTTGTCAGCAAGATGAGTTTCGGACCGCGTGTACCTAACACACCGCTTTCGATGCCGTTGACTCAGCATACGTTGCCGGTATTTAATACAAAATCCTATATAGAATATCCTCAATGGGCGTACAAGCGTGTAGCGGGTTTGGGTAAGGTGAAGCATAATGATATTGTCGTGTTTAATTTTCCGGCAGGGGATACTGTGGCGTTGAATTATCAGCAAACGGATTTTTATTCGTTAGCTTATGGAGAAGGCAAACGTGTTTATTCTCACACTATAAATATGGATAGTTTGACACGGGAGCAACAGCAAATCGTATTTGATTTGTATTATAGTGCCGGAAGAAAGCAAATCTTATCCAATCCCGAAGGATATGGCAAAGTAATTTATCGTCCGGTGGACAGACGGGAGAATTATGTGAAACGCTGTATCGGTCTGCCCGGAGATACGCTCCAAATCATACAGCGAGCTATTTATCTGAATGGATTGAAACAAGAAGACCCGGAAAATCTGCAATTCTTTTATCGTGTTCAGGCAACCGGAAAACCCATTACGCAGGAGTTTTTCCGTGAATTAGGATTGAGCAATGAAGATACGCAGGGTTATCAAGCGGGAGATGTTGAGTTTTATCTTCCGTTAACAAAGAAAGCATACGACGCTCTGTTGGGGCGTAAAGACTTGGTTACGGCTATATATACCATTGAATTGGGGAATGACGGGTTGTATCCTCTGAATCTTCACACAAACTGGACGGTGGACGATTACGGTCCTATTTGGATACCTTCCAAAGGTACTACCATCACATTGACCGCCGATAATCTTTCTGTTTATGAAAGATGTATCCGTACGTATGAAGAAAATAAATTGGAGAGGAAATCCGACGGCATTTACATCAACGATGAAAAGACAGACACTTATACCTTTAAGATGGATTATTATTGGATGATGGGAGATAACCGGCACAATTCCGCCGATTCACGTTATTGGGGGTTCGTCCCCGAAGATCATGTGGTAGGTAAACCCATTCTGGTGTGGCTTTCGTTGGATAAAGACAGGGGATGGTTCAGTGGTAAGATTCGTTGGGGACGGTTATTCAAATGGGCACATTAATAAATGTGTTTGTCGGGATATAAATTTAATTCACATAAAATATGGCATATAAAGCATTGGACATAGCAAACAAGATTCTTGCACAAACTTCCTTTTCAAATTATGATGAGCCTGTTTCTAATTTGAAACTGCAAAAGTTGCTTTATTATATGCAGGGTTTTCATATAGCTTATTTTGAAGAACCCCTGTTTGACGAAGATATAGAAGCATGGTTGTATGGTCCGGTTGTGCCTTGCATTTATGAACATTTTAAGAGTAACGGGAACAAAGGAATAGAATATTCGGGATGTGTTATAACATTGTCCGGTAAAAAAGAAGCCTTGTTTAATGAGGTTTATAGAGTTTATGGAGCCTATTCCGCTATCGGATTAATGAATATGACTCATGAAGAAATGCCATGGAAATCTACAAAAACCGGACAGGGAAACGTTATCTCAAAAGATAAATTAAGAATATTCTTTAAAAAACGATTGAAATGAGTAAGAAGAAATCCGATAAAAACGAGACGAACAAAAAAGGAGAAGACAATCTGTTTATAAAATGTCCACCGAAAAGTAAAAAGATAAATAACCAAAGTATTTTAGATGAAGATTATCCTATTTTTTGTTTTAAATACCTTGATGATATTTCAATAAAAAAATGTAAAGATCATAAATTCTTTTACGATTTTTTGATGCGATTGCAAAAGCTCTCAGAACTTGGGTGGAGCGAAATAAGACAGTCGCGTCGGCATGCTTATGGTTTGGAACCAATACCAAAAGCAAAAATCAAACCTACCTTACCAACTTGTATAACACCGGAAGTTAAAGATTTACATATATTTAGGGCAACTGGAAACAATTTGCCTTTTGTAGGAATACAAATACAGAATGTTTTTCGTGTTTTATTTATTGAAGCAGCATTTGGTGATATATACGACCACGATTGAGTTTCTAACATTGTTGAATGACAAGAGATGCAAAAAGGAAACAGATGGCTTATGGCAATATTCAGAGCAATAGCTATTGTATTATTGCTTCATTTGTTTGCTTTTACTTCTTATTATATCCCTTCTTCAGGTATGGAAAACACGCTGTTTCAGGGTGAGCGAGTTTTTGTTAATAAGTGGAGTTACGGATTGCGATTGCCTTTCATGTCGTTTTTTTCATATCATCGTTGGGGAGAAAAACAGGTGGAAAGAGGGGATATAGTGGGGTTTAATAATCCTGCTAATGTTTTGCAACCGGTTATTGACCGTCGTGAAATATTCATTAGCCGTTGCGATGGAGTTCCCGGAGATACCTTGTTGGTCGATTCTCTTTTTTCTGTTATCTTATCTGCAAAAGACTGTCAAGTTGTTTTTCCTTACTACAGGGATAAGAATACAGGGATTTTTTATCAAAATTATTCTGTCTGTTTGCAGATAAGATAACAGAAAAAAGAGAATCGACCAACAAGGTATCTCCGGGAACTCCATCGCAACGGCTAATGAATATTTCACGACGGTCAATAACCGGTTGCAAAACATTAGCAGGATTATTAAACCCCACTATATCCCCTCTTTCCACCTGTTTTTCTCCCCAACGATGATATGAAAAAAACGACATGAAAGGCAATCGCAATCCGTAACTCCACTTATTAACAAAAACTCGCTCACCCTGAAACAGCGTGTTTTCCATACCTGAAGAAGGGATATAATAAGAAGTAAAAGCAAACAAATGAAGCAATAATACAATAGCTATTGCTCTGAATATTGCCATAAGCCATCTGTTTCCTTTTTGCATCTCTTGTCATTCAACAATGTTAGAAACTCAATCGTGGTCGTATATATCACCAAATGCTGCTTCAATAAATAAAACACGAAAAACATTCTGTATTTGTATTCCTACAAAAGGCAAATTGTTTCCAGTTGCCCTAAATATATGTAAATCTTTAACTTCCGGTGTTATACAAGTTGGTAAGGTAGGTTTGATTTTTGCTTTTGGTATTGGTTCCAAACCATAAGCATGCCGACGCGACTGTCTTATTTCGCTCCACCCAAGTTCTGAGAGCTTTTGCAATCGCATCAAAAAATCGTAAAAGAATTTATGATCTTTACATTTTTTTATTGAAATATCATCAAGGTATTTAAAACAAAAAATAGGATAATCTTCATCTAAAATACTTTGGTTATTTATCTTTTTACTTTTCGGTGGACATTTTATAAACAGATTGTCTTCTCCTTTTTTGTTCGTCTCGTTTTTATCGGATTTCTTCTTACTCATTTCAATCGTTTTTTAAAGAATATTCTTAATTTATCTTTTGAGATAACGTTTCCCTGTCCGGTTTTTGTAGATTTCCATGGCATTTCTTCATGAGTCATATTCATTAATCCGATAGCGGAATAGGCTCCATAAACTCTATAAACCTCATTAAACAAGGCTTCTTTTTTACCGGACAATGTTATAACACATCCCGAATATTCTATTCCTTTGTTCCCGTTACTCTTAAAATGTTCATAAATGCAAGGCACAACCGGACCATACAACCATGCTTCTATATCTTCGTCAAACAGGGGTTCTTCAAAATAAGCTATATGAAAACCCTGCATATAATAAAGCAACTTTTGCAGTTTCAAATTAGAAACAGGCTCATCATAATTTGAAAAGGAAGTTTGTGCAAGAATCTTGTTTGCTATGTCCAATGCTTTATATGCCATATTTTATGTGAATTAAATTTATATCCCGACAAACACATTTATTAATGTGCCCATTTGAATAACCGTCCCCAACGAATCTTACCACTGAACCATCCCCTGTCTTTATCCAACGAAAGCCACACCAGAATGGGTTTACCTACCACATGATCTTCGGGGACGAACCCCCAATAACGTGAATCGGCGGAATTGTGCCGGTTATCTCCCATCATCCAATAATAATCCATCTTAAAGGTATAAGTGTCTGTCTTTTCATCGTTGATGTAAATGCCGTCGGATTTCCTCTCCAATTTATTTTCTTCATACGTACGGATACATCTTTCATAAACAGAAAGATTATCGGCGGTCAATGTGATGGTAGTACCTTTGGAAGGTATCCAAATAGGACCGTAATCGTCCACCGTCCAGTTTGTGTGAAGATTCAGAGGATACAACCCGTCATTCCCCAATTCAATGGTATATATAGCCGTAACCAAGTCTTTACGCCCCAACAGAGCGTCGTATGCTTTCTTTGTTAACGGAAGATAAAACTCAACATCTCCCGCTTGATAACCCTGCGTATCTTCATTGCTCAATCCTAATTCACGGAAAAACTCCTGCGTAATGGGTTTTCCGGTTGCCTGAACACGATAAAAGAATTGCAGATTTTCCGGGTCTTCTTGTTTCAATCCATTCAGATAAATAGCTCGCTGTATGATTTGGAGCGTATCTCCGGGCAGACCGATACAGCGTTTCACATAATTCTCCCGTCTGTCCACCGGACGATAAATTACTTTGCCATATCCTTCGGGATTGGATAAGATTTGCTTTCTTCCGGCACTATAATACAAATCAAATACGATTTGCTGTTGCTCCCGTGTCAAACTATCCATATTTATAGTGTGAGAATAAACACGTTTGCCTTCTCCATAAGCTAACGAATAAAAATCCGTTTGCTGATAATTCAACGCCACAGTATCCCCTGCCGGAAAATTAAACACGACAATATCATTATGCTTCACCTTACCCAAACCCGCTACACGCTTGTACGCCCATTGAGGATATTCTATATAGGATTTTGTATTAAATACCGGCAACGTATGCTGAGTCAACGGCATCGAAAGCGGTGTGTTAGGTACACGCGGTCCGAAACTCATCTTGCTGACAAACAAAAAATCGCCCACTAACAAGGACTTTTCTAACGACGAAGATGGTATCTGGTAATTCTGAAACACATAAGTATTAACGAAATACACAGCAATCAAGGAGAATACAATAGCATCCACCCAGCTCATAAAGCTGCGAAGTGTTTTGTTCCCGGAGTTTTTCCAAAATGTCCAGGGTATCTTTTTCGTAATGTATATATCAAAAATGAGAGGAACTACGAATATTCCCCACCAACTCCTTACCCACAATAGAAATAAGAGATAGAGACAAGTAACAATGGCACATGTGATCCATTGACGGCGTGTTGCTTTTATCATTTTTAATAACTATAGTTTAATGCGTAATATCGGTTAATAACTTCAAAATTACTCGTTTTTTTCATCTTTACAATATTCCGGTAAACAATTGATAACCTTTCTTAAAGTTATCATCCTTTCAAACGTCATTCCGGTAAAATCATCTATAATATAATCCGCCTTATCGGCAATAGCTTCGCGAGAATTGGTAGTTGCCAACCCGACAACCGTAGCTCCCGATGCAATACCGGCTTGCAGTCCATGAAAAGAATCTTCAAAAACGTATGTATTGCGAGGAAGAACCTTAAACAATTGCATACCCAACAAAAAACATTCGGGATTAGGCTTGGAACGGGTAAAATGATTGGATGTGAGTATCTTGTCAAACCATCCTTGAAACCTCGGATATATGCGATAGACATTCGACATCTTTTTATCATTGGAACTCGTAACGAGTGCCATTTTCACTCCATTTTTATGTAAATCATAAAAAAAAAGTTCTATTCCGGGAAGATATTCATAAGTCATTTCTTCTTCAAACTCATCAAGTTCCTTGCAAATCTGTTGTTGCACATCTTCTATACGAGAAAAATATTTGTCGAATATTTGTGCAAGGGTCTGACCTTTGATGAGGCGACCGAAATTGCCGGTATTCAAATATCTTTCTCCCTGTTTATTCCAAAATTCCGAATACTGTGTTTCCGTATCCATTACTACACCGTCGAAATCAAAAAGTGCAGCTATTTCTTCTTTCATTTTCACATTTATTGTTTTTATCTTGTGGAGACGCAATGTAAATCCCCAAAAACATTACAAAAGTATGAAAAGTTTATTTAAAAAAGGGCTTTCGTGTAATACCATATCGGAACACCAAAAGACAATTTGACGGAATGATAATTCTCCTTATCCAATTTGGGAGACTTAACACCGGAACCAAGTTTGTGAGAGCTTTTCTCAATAAATGCCTCATCCCACAAACCGGAACTTATAAACGATTGTAAAAGTTTGCTTCCGCCTTCAACCAACAACGATTGGATATTCTTTTTATACAAAGTATCCATTATTTGAGGGAGTATATCCTCTTTGTAATTAAGGGTAACGTACTCCACCCCACCGTCATTGACATCGTCAGAGGCGGGCGATTGAGCCGTAAAGACCAATGTATGAACACTTCTGTCAAACAGGCGCAAAGAGGTAGCGAGCGACAATTCCCTGTCCACAACCACCCGAATGGGATTTTTACCCTGCCAGTGCCGTACCGACAAAGAAGGATTATCAAGACGTGCCGTTTGCGTCCCAACCATGACGGCATCCGTTTCCGCCCTCCTTTTGTGTGCCTGCATCAAAGTTAGTTCTGTGGATAGTAAAAACGGAGTTCCTCCTTCACGAACAAGGTCAATATAACCGTCGGAAGATTCTGCCCATTTTAGGGTAATATAAGGACGGTGCAGGGTATTGTAGGTAATAAAGGCTTTGTTTAATCTGCGACATTCTTCCGCAAGTATTCCTACCTCAACTTCTCTTCCGGCATCAATAAGTTTACGAATGCCTTTCCCTGCTACTTCGGGAAAAGGATCCTGACAACCAATCACGATGTGCGGTATTTCATTTTCGATAATCAAGTCGGCACAAGGAGGAGTCTTGCCGTAATGCGAACAAGGTTCCAAATTGACATAAAGAGTAGAACGGTTTAGAAGCGATTTATCCTGCACGGAACGAATTGCATTGACTTCCGCATGGGCGCAACCATTTCGGATATGATACCCTTCACCTATAATTTTATCGTCGCATACAATCACGGCTCCTACCATAGGATTGGGGGAGACGCTGCCTTTTCCGTTCCGTGCCAATTGGATGCAACGGCGCATGTATATTTCTTCTTTCATATACTAAAGTTATAAGGAAGAAATCAAAAAGCATTTCTTTTGATTTCTTCCCTTTATGACTTCAATATGCCACTTTGTTCGACTCCGTGTTTCTGCAAATAATAACGTGTTATTTATATTGAAACAGGAATACTATTTATTAAAACTAAGGCTTTTCGACTTCTTCTCTCGAATTTTGGATTTGATTTTTTAATTTCGAAACTTCATTCTTAATCGTTTCTATTTCTTTTCTGAGTTGAGAATTTTTTTCTATTTCTTCATTTATTCTTTTTTCAGCCTTTTTTGTTTTTCGTCTACAAATGAAATAAGTAATATAAATACCTATACCTGAAACGATTACAATAACCCCTATTACGATGATAATCAAGATAATAGAAGTGATTACAGCGGTAGAACATTTACCTCCATGTAATTCAGAATTGTCCTGTATTCCAGCAACTTGCTGCCCCGAATCCTGTACTTGCGTCGTCAAATCCACCTCTGTTTGAGTGTAAGTCTTTTCCTGCCCTGTTGCCGTATTATTCTGTACTGCAATCGTTATGCCGAATATTAATACCAAGATTATAACTAACTTCTTCATACTTATTTTTTGTTCTTTAAAAAAGAAGTAACAAAGATATTCATTTTCTTTGGGATATCCAAAGGATAAGGCAAATATTTTGGACGGATGAAGAAGAATAATTGCAGAAAGTCAGCAGGTATGTCCGAGATGAGCAGGAGATATATTCGAGGTATATCCGAGGTAATATCGAGCTAAATACGAGGTCGTATCGAGGTAGGAACGAGCTGAATCGGACTTACATCGGAGAGAGATCGGAGTTTGTTCGGAGTTGAATCGGACTTTGTTCGGAATCTGATGGGACACTTATGGGATAGCATCCCTCCGGTTTGAATCCTTTATCGTAAAAAGGAAGGGAGGCGCAATACAAAGATATTCAATTTCTGCTGAAAAAGCTAATTTGGCGTTAGGAATTGCAATAAAAATCCCTTATTGCAAAAGCGTGCCTATCATTAGGTTATTCTGAAAATATATCCTAATTTTGCAGTTTCTTAATAAGACATAAAGCACGATTATAAGTATGAAAGAGTTGAGAAACGAAAACTTAGGCGAAAAGAAAAGCCTTAACTTTATCGAATCTGCAGTAGAAAACGATTTAAGAGAAGGAAAGAATGCAGGAAGGATACAAACCCGTTTCCCACCGGAACCTAACGGCTATCTTCATATAGGTCATGCTAAGGCTATCTGTCTTGATTTCGGTATAGCAGACAACTATAACGGAGTGTGTAACCTGCGTTTCGACGATACCAATCCTATTAAAGAAGATCTTGAATACGTGGATTCTATTAAAGAAGATATTCAATGGCTTGGTTTTCAATGGGGAAATGAATATTATGCTTCAGACTATTTTGAGCAGTTGTGGGGGTTTGCCATAGAACTTATCGAACAGGGAAAAGCATACGTGGACGAGCAGACTTCCGAGCAAATAGCCGCCCAGAAAGGTACGCCTACCCAGCCCGGTACGGATAGCCCTTATCGTAATCGACCGGTAGAAGAGAATTTAAGTCTTTTCAAAAAGATGAATACAGGCGAGATAGAAGAAGGAGCAATGGTGCTTCGTGCCAAAATAGACATGGCAAATCCCAATATGCACTTTCGAGACCCCATTATCTACCGTATTATTAATTATCCTCACCACCGCACCGGAGACACTTGGAAAGTATATCCGATGTACGACTTTGCACACGGACAAAGCGACTTTTTCGAAGGCGTTACCCACTCCCTTTGCACATTGGAGTTTGTGGTGCATCGCCCTTTATACGACTATTTCATAGACATGCTCCAACAAAGCTCCACCTTCGGGAGAGGCGACTATCGCCCTCAACAAACAGAGTTCAACCGTTTGAATCTTACCTATACCGTAATGAGTAAACGTAAATTGCTGATGTTGGTCAAAGAAAAATTAGTGAATGGTTGGGACGACCCCCGGATGCCTACTCTATGCGCCTATCGCCGTCGAGGTTATTCTCCCGAATCTATCCGTAAGTTTGTAGATATGATAGGCTATACCAAATATGAGGCGTTGAATGACATTTCATTGCTGGAAGCCGCTGTGCGTGAAGATCTTAATATGCGCGCCACCCGTGTGTCCGCCGTATTGAATCCGGTGAAGCTCATCATTACCAATTATCCGGCAGAAAAAGTAGAACAATTGGAAGCTCTCAACAACCCGGAAGACGAAACCTCCGGCACACATACCATAGAATTTGGTCGTGAACTTTGGATAGAACGTGAAGATTTTATGGAAAATGCTTCCAAGAATTATTTTCGTATGACGCCCGGTCAGGAAGTACGCCTAAAGAATGCTTACATAGTGCAATGTACCGGATGCAAGAAAAATGAAGCTGGAGAGACAGAAGAGATATACTGCGAATACGACCCTCAGACCAAAAGCGGTACGCCTGAGAGTAACCGGAAAGTAAAAGGGACCTTACATTGGCTAAGTTCGCGCCATTGCTTACCGGCAGAAGTACGTCTGTATGACCGCCTCTTTAAAGTAGAAAATCCGGGAGCGGAACAAACAATAGACTTCCGGGAACTCTTAAATCCCGATTCGCTGAAAGTGCTTACTACTTGCTATGTAGAGAAATATACGGCGCAGCTGCCCCCTTTCTCTTACCTGCAATTCCAACGCATCGGTTATTTCAACATAGACAAGGACTCTACTCCCGAATACTTGATATTCAACCGCACCGTAGGGCTTAAAGATACATGGGGGAAGATAAATAACACACAAAAATGAATGCGGATAGACTTTCGCCCGATGATGAAGCGAAGGAATTAGTTCAGCTTGTTGCCCAATATGAGTGGATGAAATCAAATAACCGGAACTTTTACATGGACGCTGAGCAGATACTTGATATAGCCGAATGGTACGAATCTAACGATGAACCCGATTCGGCTTATGACGTTCTTATTCATGGCTTAAGTCTGCATCCCGATCATCCCGATATATTAATATCATTAGCCTATTCTTACATAGACAAAGAACAATTGGAAGAAGCGGAAAATATAGCCGGACTTATAGACGATGAATATTCTGTAGAAGTCAAAATGCTAAAGATAGAATTGCTGTTTATGCAAGATAAAGTTTCGGAAGCTGAAATGATATTGGATACAATTTCGGAAGAAGACCCAAATTTATATGTGGACATAGCCGGACTCTATATTCAGAGAGATAATATACCGCAGGGATTGCTTTGGTTTCAAAAAGCTCTCGCACTCAATCCGGATGATGAAGACCTTGTTTGGACAATAGCAGAATGTTGTAGCGGTATTGAAAGATACGAAGAAGCCATACATTACTACAACCAACTGATAGATAAACAACCTTATTCATCTGATTATTGGATAGGATTGGCTAAGGTATATTTCTCCCAGGAGCAATATGATAAAACGATTGAAGCTTGCGATTTTGCTTTAGTAGGTGAGGGTATTACCGGTCTTTCCGATGCGCATCTGTTTAAAGCTCACAGCCTGTTTCAATTGCAAAATTACACGGAGAGTATCAAAGAGTATCATGAAGTATTATTGGAACCAGGAGGAGATTTCTTGCCCGAATACATCTATACATATATCGGCTCATGTTACAATGAAATGGGTGAATGGGAACAGGCTTGCACCTACTACGAAAAAGCCCTTCATGGTGTAAATACGTTGGAACTGGAAAAAGAAGCGGAGGCATATATGCTCCTTGCTTTCTGCCATTATAAGATGGGACGTTGGGAAAAAGCCCAAGAACTTTGCCATATAATGGAAGACCTTTACCCTAATGCCTCTGAACCATACTTGTTGGATGGACGGATATATTTCCAAAACAATGACAAGGAAAATGCTGCAAGATGTTGGGATTATATGCTAAACAAAAAACCGGATGATGTGTCTTTTTTAGTGGAAATGGGAGAGTTTTGTTTGGATGCCGGTGATTATGAAAGAGCAAGGTTTGCTTTGGAGAAAGTAGTAGCCATAGAACCTAATAATCTAATAGCTAACATGCTGCTATATCTTATTTATGTACAATGCGGAGATTGGAAAAGCCTCCTTACGGTTCACTATAATCTGGATATACCTATGGATGCTAAGCTTAAAGCCCTGCTTTATGCATATTGCGAAGAGAATGACTCGCCATTGAGTAAGGAATTACTAAAAAAGCTTATAATGTTTGAGGAAAACTCCCCAAAAGACGATAAGCAATAATCAGGAATATTTGAAGGTTATCAATATTAAAAACATTGTTAAAGACATCATTAAAAGCATTTAACTCAAATATATTTTGTACTTTTGTGAATACATTAATTAACGATTCTACAAATCATATAAAATCATTATGGGAAAGTTCAAGAAATTATTGAAGCCTGATAATTTGATAGGTGGAAAAAACAGTACTGAAAACAATCCCCTCCCCCTGAAGACGGACGAAAGTAAACCGGTCGTATTTAAAACAGTAACGAAAGAAGAACATGACCGTTTCAAAATACCGATTTACAGAGAGGTATATAAAGATTTATATATACCTTAATGGATTCACTTCCAGTATTTTACGAGCATTTCTTTTTAATGAATATTCCTTGTGAAAATAACAAGGATCTCATAAAAAAGATGCTTTATCGCTTTAAATCCTTAAAAACAAATAGAATTTATCTCGTTGAGATAGAACACTACGAGATGAATATTTACATTATTAAATTTTATCCCAAAAATTACCGTAAGTCAGATGATAAATTTCGTATATTGACTGGCGATTATGAGGTAAGAAGAATTGTTTTTACTTGTATAAACATATTGAAAGAAATATATCGGCAAGATGAGCGTTCTTCTTTTGGATTTATAGGGGAGAATAGTAAAAGAGAAAGCAAGAAAAATACAAAAAGGTATCGGATATATAAAACAATAGTGAATAGCATGTTTGAACAAAACACATTTTCGCATATATACTATGATGAAAAAAGCGCATATTTACTTATAAGAAACACAGAATTAAAGAAAAATAAGACACTGATAAAAAAGATTGAGGACAGTTTTATGGCTATATATAATTTTGAGTGATATAGCCAGATATATACCTAAAACTATTCATACTGTGACGGAAAAGGGTTTTTAATTAAATTTATTGCGTTTATCTAGGGATATACCATATCTCAAATAGAATACTAAAACTATAAATAGCAACTTGAATTACTTAATCATTTATGGAGTCTTTCATTCAATGGTGTTTGGAACATCTCAACTACTGGACTATTACTTTGCTGATGACCATTGAGAGTTCATTTTTGCCTCTTCCTTCGGAGATAGTTGTGCCGCCGGCAGCATACAAGGCAGCTATTGACGGCGATATGAATATCTTTTTAGTTGTTCTTTTTGCCACGATAGGGGCAGATTGTGGGGCGTTTATCAACTATTTTTTGGCTAAACGCTTAGGGCGACCTATTGTATATAAGTTTGCTAATAGCAGCTTGGGACATGTTTTCTTGCTAAATGAGAATAAAGTAAAACATGCCGAAGTGTATTTTGATAAACACGGTGCTTTATCCACGTTTATCGGGCGATTACTTCCGGCAGTTCGCCACCTGATATCCATTCCTGCGGGTTTGGCACGTATGAAACTGCATACATTTTTTATCTATACTACATTGGGAGCAGGTATATGGAACACTATACTTGCTGCCATAGGATATTATCTTTCTACTGTTCCCGGCATCGAAAACGAACAACAACTGTTAGACAAAGTAAATGAGTATAGCCACGAGATAGGGTACGTTTTTATCGGTATCGGTGCGATTGTAATTGCCTTTTTAGTGTATAGGGGAATAAAAAAGAAATGAGAGTATATCACTTTAATCTTTTCCACACTTCCGGGTGCAGGAAATATCTTATATCCTTTCCTCCTGCCAATGCTCTGCGGATAAAAGTAGAATTGACATCCAATAAAGGGGCGTTCACCACCCGAACCGTAGGAGGTAAAGGTACTGTCTTATCTATAGGATAATGCGGGCGCGGATAAATAAGAATTTGGTTTTCGGCAATGATGCGTTCCGGCTCTTTCCATTTATTGAAGATGTTCCAATTGTCTGAACCGATAATGAGGTAGAAGATTTTTTGCGGATAGGTTTCCTTTAATTTATCTAATGTGTTTATGGTGTAAGAAGGATGGGGGAGTCCAAATTCAAAGTCGGAAGCATGGAAACGGGGATATTCGCTAATAGCAGCTTCTACCAATTCCATTCGTACCTTATCATTGAGTAAATCTGCTTGTTGCTTCAATGGATTTTGCGGACTGACGACAAACCAAATTTCATCAATTCCTTCATATTCGCAAATATAATTCGCCAAAGCCAGATGTCCTATATGAATAGGATTGAAAGAACCACAAAAGATGCCGGTTTTCATGAGTGTCAGACAGGTGGTTTTTGATGTTGAATGAAGGCTTCGACAAGTTGCAGTGTTTCTTTTTGCGCTATTTCCAGAATGTTGTTAACCACTATCTTGTCTGCCTTGCCTGCAAAAGAAAGTTCATACTCTGCCTTGGCAAGGCGGTTTTCAATAGTTTCAACAGCATCCGTGCCGCGATCCGTCAACCGTTTACGTAATTCCTCTATGGAAGGTGGCTGAATGAAAAGAGACAATGCTTGTTCACCATAATACTTCTTAATGTTACAAGCCCCTTTAACGTCCACGTCGAATATTACGTTTCTTCCTTTTTCCAATAGTTCCTCTACTTGCGCCTTTAACGTTCCATAATAACAGTCCTTATATACTTCTTCATATTCTAGGAACTCATTATTGTTTATGCGTCGGCGAAATTCTTCGGAGGTGATGAAAAAGTAATCCGTCCCGTGTTTCTCCTTGCCACGCATAGCTCTGCTCGTTGCCGAAACAGAAAACGACAGGTTCGGAATCTGTTGAAGCAAATAGTTGACTATCGAAGTCTTTCCCGACCCTGAAGGGGCAGCTAATATAACAACCTTTCCCCGCATAAAATTACATTACATTGAGTACTTGTTCTTTGATTTGCTCCAGCTCGTCTTTCATTTGGACAACTATCTTTTGCATTTCGGCGTGATTGGACTTGCTACCTAATGTGTTGATTTCCCGTCCCATCTCTTGGGTAATAAAGCCAAGTTTTTTACCTTGCCCTATGCCGTTCTCCAAAGTATTAACGAAGTAATCCAGATGATTTTTCAGGCGTTGCTTTTCTTCGTTAATATCCAGCTTTTCTATATAATAGATGAGTTCTTGTTCCAAACGGTTTTTGTCATAATCTACTCCGATGTTTTTTTCCAAAGTATCTGTAATGCGTTCCTTGATTTTCTCTATACGCTCTTGCTCGTAGGGAATAACGGACTCTAACAGGCAGTCAATGTTTTGAATCTTTTCACGAAGTTTTGTTGCCAATGCTACCCCTTCTTGTTTTCGAAAATCCACCAAACAATCAATGGCTTCTTTAATTGCGCTCAACACTGTTATCCATTCTTCATCGCTTAGTTCCTGTGTATCATTTCTAGTCATTATGTCCGGCATTCGGAGTAATGTTTGAAACCAATCCGTAGGGGTAGGGATGTTCAATTTATTCGATATGTCTGTTACCTGCCTGTAATACCCTTCTACCAACGATTGATTGATAGGAACGGCAGCTTCCGCACTGTCTTTCTTTTCTATCCACAGGCTGAAATCCACTTTGCCACGTTCCAATATTTTGGATATTTCGTTGCGTATCTCCGGCTCTTTTTCCCGGTAAGAAGAAGCAATCCGTATTGACAAGTCCATCACTTTGCTGTTTAATGACTTGATTTCTGCATGTATTTTCTTGTCGGAAAGTTCTTTGGTCGCTTTGCCATATCCCGTCATTGATTGTATCATAGGGAGCGAATCTGTTTTATTATGAACGCAATTATTGCTGTATAACGCAATATAAATTAGACAAATGTAAATAAAATAAAATTACCGTGGTGCGTTTGTGAAAAAGAAGAAATTATGCAGATTCAAGTTACCAATACAACACTGATACTAAATTGCTGTCAAGATAGTTTGAATACTATTCTTATCTTTGTTTGAAAAAACGATGAAGTACTTTAAGGTCTTTCCTCATATGAAAACAGAAGAATTGCTAGGAGTATTACATTCCCAAAAA
>SNRY01000147.1_pt1 | contig 25813 bp, 27 predicted proteins | sample 4693421 | NCBI WGS metagenome assembly SNRY01 (sample SAMN11003215, study PRJNA524138) | termite gut metagenome | isolation source: Bacteroidetes bacterial symbionts from single cell of protist host amplifed... | host: Streblomastix strix ... | reverse complement strand
CATTATTTGGCAAGATTCAAAAGAAAGGGAAAGTGCTACAGCAAAACGCAACACATGATTGACAAATCGTTAAAATTATTGTTTCTAAAACTCAATAACGAATTACCTATATTAATTTAACAATGCCTTTTTCTGAATATGTGGATGGGGATGATGGTATCTTTCATATTGGAATACCAGCCGATCGGATTCTGTAAATTGCAGTTTAAGCATGACGCCTTTTTTACTTACAAAGATACTTCGCTTTACGCAATATATTACCGATTATAGTATAGCTTGACCGTTCTATGATAGGTTTATTATACTTATTCCGTATATTATTACTTGCAAACTGCAAAGTCTTTAAAGTGTCGGAATTACTTATAATACCATCCCTTTGCATTTTTAAAATTTCGCTGAATATGCAACGTTTTTCATTATCGTTATTTACTATCAATTTTTCCATTATACTCATGCTTTATTTTTTGTTGGTGCGGTCGGCAAGTTTGCAATACTAAACGCTTCTTTATGTGAAAGGGCAAAGTCAAAAAAGCCACAAATTACTAATCGGATATTTCCTTTTGAGGCTTGCGTTACATTATCAATAAGTATTGAAGTGCCAGCCCATTGTCCGATAAGAAGGTTACTAAAATCTCCATATAAGCCCGCGCCTGCCATACAGTTTGAGGTCGCAAAAACGGTCTCATTATCTACTTTTCCATTTTCGAGAACAAAGCCCTTTTCATTTTTGCTTAACAAACGCAAATAGTTTTTCAATTCATTACTTATTATGTATGCACGTTTGCCGTTTGTGGAACTGTTATCTACATTTGAATTTAAATTTAACCCGTTGGCGGAATTAAAAAAGGTAAGAAATATAGATAGAAAGTTGTACACAAACGCCATAATTTGTATTTTGTAATCACTAAACAACTAAATACGAACGCTTATGCACAACCTGAAAGCAAACTTCGATAAAATGTTAGACGTCTGCAAGCAATTCGGAAAAGAATTTACCAATGAACGGGGAAATATCCCCCGCTGTGGAGTAGTCCCCCGTTTTTCGGATTTGGAAGTAATCGCATTGAGTCTGGCGGCGGAAGCCTTAAGTATAGACAGAGAGAATCTTCTGTTTATCAAATTATCCACTGATTATAAAGATGATTTTCCGCATTTAATATCCCGAAGACACTATAATGACCGCCGTAAATATGTATTCGACCTGACCGACTCCATCCGCAAGCGCATGGCAAGTAGCCTGAATGAGTATGAGGATATGTACTGTGTGGATTCCAAGCCTGTTGAAGTATGCCGTCTTTCACGCAGCAGTCGAAGTAAAGTAGGCAAAGAGGATTATTCCAAAGCCCCCTCCAAAGGATATTGCGCTTCACAGAACCGCTATTATTACGGTTATAAACTTCCGTGTCGTATGCTCTATAAAGGGAATCGTACACTCTTTTGACATGACCAAAGCCTCTGTCCATGACATCAGGTATCTCAATGACTTAAAGTACGAAATCTCTGATTGTACCTTACTGGGGGACAAAGGATATGTGAGTAAGGACATTCAATTGAACCTTTTTGAGACGGCTCATATCCGTCTGGAAGTTCCTTATAGAAGCAATCAGAAAGATTTCAAACCCTGGTTTAGCCCTTTCAGGAAATTGAGAAAACGAGTGGAAACAGTATTCTCTCAACTTGACGATCAATTTCTGTTGTTACGCAATTATGCCAAAGATGTAAAAGGTATTTTCACTCGCGTATTAGCTAAGATTGCATCTATTACGGCTTTACAATACTTAAACAAAATAAACAACAGACCCATTGGAAGAGTCAAATATGCGTTAAGCTAATTCCGCCAACGGGTTTAAAGTTATTATATCTGCATAGGAATTAATTGTAGTGGTCGGTATTGAGCCGTATGTGAATATCCCTGCGGGTTGCGTTTCACCAGTCGTATTTGATAAGATAGTTTCTTCCAATTTGCTGTATAATTGTTTTTCTAAATCGGATATAAGCTGCTGCTCTACGCTTTCGCTATCTGAAAGGAAATAGCTTTTTGATATATCAAAGTATGAAGATAAACGGTGAGGCGACAATTTGATACTTGTTATATCCGTATCTGCTTCTGGTGCTTCGCCGTTCTCTGTAACCCATTCTATATTTGATTTTGAAAGTAGAGGTACTTTAATGTTTTGCACGAGGTCGGTATAAACCCTTGCACCTGCATTTGGCAAATTATAAGTAGGTCGTAACGGCGACAATATCGGTGCTACTGTTTCACCTACATTTCCATAAGCGGATATAATAGAACGTTGCGAGGGCAATACAATACCAGAGCCAAATGATAAACCGTTATTTTTTCCCTCTGCTTCACCTATTGCGAGGTATCTCTTTTCGGTATCGGATAATGGTTTATCATTTATGATACTGCTTAGTATGCTTACTAAATTAATTTCTTTCATTTATATGTTATTATTATTTTTATTTTATGGAATTTATTAAAGAATACATTTCACTCACTTTGTAATTGCTTTCAAGTCCAATATTGAAATGAGGATAATATTTTTTTATTTCTGCTACGTTTTTTACAATTTCATGTAAAAGATTGTAAACCCGTTCTTGCCGTTCATTTTGACAACAATACGTATAAATTTGTTCTATCGTTTCTTGTGCATCATCATGTAGGAAAAATATATCTTTTTCTTTATCGAAAGAAGTATATATAGCTCCTTTATTTAACTGTATTAAATTCTTTTTTACGGCTTCGGTATAATTTTCGCCGTTCAATATCGAGCCTTCCAAATCGTATTCGTTGTAGAAAAATTTCTTTTCGACTTCCCTAATTCTGGTATGAATTTCAGAATTGGAATAATAATCTTTTACCAAAAAATATTCCTTTAATGCTTTCCTTAATTTTTCCTTATCTCTTAAATAATTTGAAGCGTAAAAACATATTTCGGCATTAAAGCCCATTTTTTTTTACTTTTTCATAGTTGGAATTTAGTAATAAAACATTATTTTTTAAATGATTATCCGTTGTTGCACCTAAATTGATTTTTGTAAGTAACTGCGGCAATTAATAGTCTGTCAAAAAGACTTTCGCCAAAATATCTGCGATTAAATTTATAGCAAAATTCATTGAGATAATTCTGCAGATATTCAGGTTTTATATCATGGTAAATATCCAATAACAACCGTTTGGCATTACTGATAGCAATATGTACCCAAGGTAAAATTTTCCCGACTTCATTTTTGGGAATCACTTGAGGGTTGTGTTCTTTGACAATATCTTTTAATTTGGCGTAAGAAGTTGAATTATCTGAATCAATAGTTGATTCTTTGAACACATTCTCCTCAACTAAAGGTGTTATCGTCCCTGCTCTTAAGTCATTTATAACAATCATTTTGATATGTCCCACCCTACGCGGCTTGCCATTTTTGGTTGTTTGACCTTCAAGGGGTTGGCTCTCTGCCATAACAAGAACTTTACTCTTTTTCTGACTACCGCGACCTCTTTTTAGTGGCTTTTGCTTCTCATCATTATTCGTTTCTGTTGAAAAAAAGCCTTCATCTAATTCGATTACACCCGATAAGGAATATTGTTCATCCCGTTTGCCCATGATCCCGCGAAGTTTGTGAAGCATATTCCAAATAGGTTCATAACGTTTATGACCCAATTGACGTTGAAGTTCTGCTGCCGAAAAGCTTTTCTTGGTACTTGTTAATAGATGAATGGCTATGAACCAATAACGAAAGGGTAACTGGGAACCATGCATTACGGTATTGGCACGCAGGCTTTGGCGTTTACCGCATTGTTTACATTCATAACATTCTTTATCCGCTTCCAATAATGTTCCCTGTGAGCGCATACGGGGCAGATAACTCCTTGGCGGTCGCGGTACTCTTTAAATTTCGCTTTGCAACTGCGTTTGTCAGGATATTGAGATACAAAATTCAGTAAATTCATAATATTTGCCAGCTTTTTTGCAAAGATAAGCATCTTAGGTGAAACAACGGATAATCATTTAAATTATTAGTAGGAGGCATCGGGCCAAAGCTTATCAATGAGATGTATTCTTCTATACGGACTTTATAGTACCAATTATTTCATCACAAAGCCTCGAAACCGTACTTTCACTTGGATTCCTGCACCCAATGAAAAAAATGGTTTACTTGCACGATGCCTTCCTCAAGTTATTTACATTTGTCCTTGGATGCTATACTTGAGGGACTTTTACCGGCATCCTATCCAACTTCTTGCCCACAGGTATGGGCAACTTTAACAGACTGGCTCTCAATAATACCAACACTGGGATATATTTTGGCTAAAAATAGTGGTTTAATTATTATTCTTTTTTAGCATAAAAGTTCTAAATAAATTACTATTCATGAGTGTCTTTTTTATCTGTCTAATCATTTTTTATAAATATAAATCATTGATTATTAAATATATAATATAAAATCAATGTTTATCTTGAGAAATCATTATTCTTTATTTATTTTTCTTATAAATGCAAGTGAATTTATTTATTTTATATGTATCTTTAAGCATATATTTAAATATACAGAAACCTTTTGATAATGATATATAAAATTATTTATTCTTTAAATCAACAGTTAAATGATTATCTTAAATCATGTTTCCGATTAACAGAAGATATTGCCTATGTTTCTTCAGTCAAAGATAATACTAGCACTTTTCCCGCTAATAGAGTAAGTGTTTCCATAATTAATATTGAAAGGGAACTCGTGGGAGGAATTGCTTACGGTAGGCAAAACGTATCTGGCACTCAGTCGCGTAAAACGGCGCCGGGTTGGCAAATCAATCTCTATGCTCTTATTGCCGCTGTTTTTTCGGAAAAACAATACAAAGAATCATTACAAATCATGTCTGGTATTTTGACTTTTATTCAAAAGAGTAACTTGCTTTTTATACAAGGGGTTTCTCCTTCTTTTTCGATAGAACCGATAAATCTGTCGCTTCAAGAATTATCTAATTTATGGAGCATATTTGGTGGGAGTTATTATCCCTCATTGATATGCAAAATCAGATTAATTACTATTAACGAACAAGAAATAACAGATTTGTCCACTCTCGTCAATCAGGCTGATACAAAGGCAGGAGTAAAAAGATAATGATATTATTATATATTAGAGGTTATTCTTTTAATATTATATATTTATTAAACATGTATTTATGAGCGCAATGAAAACACCGGGGGTGTATATTCTCGAAAAAAACGCATTCCCAAATTCTGTTGTTGAAGTGGCTACTGCTGTACCGGCTTTTGTCGGTTATACGGAGAAGGCAGCCAATGGGAACAAATCGTTGTTGAACAAAGCATGGAAAGTATCTTCTATGGGCGAGTTCAGGTCTTATTTCGGTAATGCACCGAAACCAAAATTTGAGATGGAAGAAGGAAACACTGGGTCGTTGATTTCTTTCAACCAAAAAACATACGCTACCCAACGAACGGATAAGTATTCTTTGTATTACAACATGATGTTTTTTTATGCCAATGGAGGAGGACCTTGCTATGTGGTATCTGTGGGAAGCTATAATGATGATATCGAAAAAGACAAACTGGAGCAAGGTATCCTTCCTTTGTTGAAAGAGCAAGAACCGACCATGCTCGTCATTCCTGAAGCCGTTACTTTACCGGACAAAGACAGCTGCTATGCTTTGCAGCAAGCCATGTTGAAACATTGCGGCTATGAAATGCGCAATCGTTTTGCTTTGCTGGACATATACGACGGTTATAAAGACAGGAAAGACCCCGATGGAGATGTAATAAATAACTTCCGGGAAAGCATTGGAAGTGAGTTCCTTGATTTTGGAGCAGCTTACTATCCTTGGATAAATACGTCTATCGTGCAAGAAAACGAACTGGATTTTGAGAATCTGGATATCGAATCATTGAAAACTTTGCTGACAGAAGAAGTAGGATTGTCTGCTTTTCCCGAGACGAAAAAAGAACAAGTTACGAATCACATTGAAAGCCTTAACGAGGGACTTTCTTTTGTTGAACGGAACACGTTGCATAAGATTTTGTTGCAGGTAAGCCCATTGTATCGTGATATAATAAAAGAAATGCGCATGACACTTAATCTTCTTCCCCCTTCCGCAGCTATGGCTGGGGTAATAACTCTGACTGATAATGCCAAAGGAGTATGGAAAGCTCCGGCAAACACGAGTATTGCCACCACCATTAGTCCGGCTCTTAGTATATCGAACGACGAACAGGAAGATATGAACGTTCCTCTCAGCGGAAAGTCTATTAATGCTATTCGCGCATTTACGGGTGAAGGAATCAAGGTGTGGGGAGCCAGGACTTTGGACGGAAATTCGCTGGATTGGCGTTACATCAATGTACGTCGTACCATGATTATGCTCGAAGAATCGGTGAAAAATGCAGCGCGTGCCTACGTATTCGACCCCAATGAAGCTAATACATGGGTAAATATCAACAGTATGATTTCCAATTTCTTAAATGGAATTTGGAAGCGTGGCGGTCTGGCTGGAGCTTCTCCTGAAGATGCTTATAGCGTCCATGTTGGCTTGGGTGAAACCATGACACCAGAAGACATCTTAGAGGGTATCATGCGCATTACTGTATTGGTGGCGATCGTCCGCCCAGCGGAATTTATCGAAATTACTTTCCAACAGCAAATGCAAAAAAGCTAAAAAATTGAAACACAAAGCAGTAAATAAATGAATCATTCAAAATTAAAAAATAACAATTATGGCTGGAGAAGCACAAGATAATGTATGGCCGCTACCGAAATTTCATTTTGCGGTAGAAGTAGCCGGTTTGGACGCATCCTTTCAGGAAGTATCCGGTTTGGAAATGGAAGCGCAAGTAATAGAATACCGTCACGGGAACAGTAAAGAGTTTTCAACCATTAAAATGCCCGGTATCAAAAAATACAGTGACATTACACTAAAGAAAGGTGTATTTAAAGGGGATAATAAATTCTGGGATTGGTTTAATAAAATCAAGATGAATACTATCGAACGCCAGCCAATGACCATCAAACTTCTCGACGAAGCAGGTTCGCCAACAATGGTTTGGACATTGATAAATGCTTTTCCAACGAAAATAACAAGTACAGACCTAAAATCGGATGGAAACGAAGTGGCAGTGGAAACGTTAGTAGTGGCTCATGAAGGATTAACGATAGCAAACGCTTAGTGTGTATAACAATTGATTAGTACGAAGCACTTGTTGTTTTGTACTAATCGCAAAATTTGTGTTTATGATGGATTATTACCCTCCTGTAGCCTTTTATTTCACTGTTGAATTTATAGGTTTATTTACAGGTACCTGTGCTTTTAAAGAAGTATCGGGATTGACGGTCGAAAGAGAGATCGAAGCAATACAAGAAGGTGGATGTAATGACTTTGAGTATAAATTACCTAAGTATCTAAAACATACAAATTTAGTATTGAAACGAGGTTTTCTACCTATGAGTCCAAATCTAAAGATATGGATTACTCAATGTGTTATGGGTAATCTTGATTTTCCTCTTGTACTTCAAACAATTATTATAAAACTTCTTAACTCAAAAGGTAATCCGTTGCATCTATGGATGTGTACGGGAGCTTATGTTGTTAAATATGAAACAAGTAGCTTGGATTCGGAAAAGAATGAAATCGTAATTGAAACCATGGAATTAGCCTATCAAAGCTTGTCAGTTGACAAATATGGAATTAGCCTATCAAAGCTTGTCAGTTGACAAATAAAGAAAATGGCAATTATTATAAAGGAAATACAGGTAAAAACCACAGTAGAGAGAAGACCTGATCAACGTATAATTACTGAAACCCAGTTACAAGCTGTTAAACGGAGTATTCTTAAAGAAATACAGCATCTAGGAAATAGACACACTCAAAAAAGAAAGGAGCGATGATACATGCCTGATAAATTGAAGATTGTTACTTTATACAACAATAAGGTCTTTGAAGTTAAAATCAACCCCTCTTCATTCAGTGTTAGTAAAAACATAAAATATACGGAGGACAAAACACTTGGGACAAGTGAAGTTATCCAGAAATTCAGTCAGTACGATTCGGAAGCACTAAGTTTTGAATTTATTTTAGATGCTACCGGAGTGGTATATAAGAAAATCGAAAGCATAGATACTACTATTCAGAAGTTTGAGGAAGTAGTTTATCGTATGGATTCAGATAAACATTCTCCAAATATAGTATGTATCGCTTGGGGTGAATACAGTCTCGAAGGTGTGGTAGATTCGGTAAAGTATGATTATACGCTATTCAGTTCGCACGGCGAAGCATTACGGGTTAAAGTCAGTGTATCTTTCAGAGGATATGCCAATCGAATTGCCGAACAGAAAAGAGCCGGTAAAAACTCACCCGACCTTTCACGTATTATTACTTTGAGAGCTGGGGAGACTATCTCTGCGTTATGCCATGAGATATACGGAGATTCCTCTTTTTGTGTAGATATAGCCCGATACAATCATTTATCAGGTTTTAGAGATGTTAAACCGGGTACTGTAATCATGTTTCCACCACTTACGCACAATGGCTAATTCACCGAACAAAAACACAGATGGAACTCTTCGAGTTACCGTTTATAGTGAAAATGAAGTAGTTAAATTTCCTTTTGCATTAATATCAGTCTATGTTTATAAGGCCGTTAATCGTATAGGTAAAGCTATTCTTACGTTTGAAGCTGGAGATATGCCCAAAGAAAAAGTAATAGAAAGTGATAACGATACATTCATTCCGGGAAAGAATATCCGGATCGAAGCCGGATACGGAAATGAAGAATCTCCAATCTTTGAGGGTGTTGTCAATACACACAGTTTTGTTGTTGCCGAAGGCAATGAATCCTCACTTCAAATAGAATGTCGCGACTTTGCTTTCCCTACTACCTTTGCTCGTAAAAACAAGATATTTGAAAAGAAGACCGATGATAAAGCTATCAAAGAGATAATGGGAAAATATCCAGGGCTTTCAGTATCTGCGGATGTTTCATCTACTCAATACAATGAACTGGTACAATACTATTGCACAGATTGGGATTTTATTCTTTCTCGTGCCGATGCTAACGGCTGGGTAATAATCACCGAAGGGAAAAGTGTCAAGATTAAAAAGCCCGATACAAGCGCAAGCCCTAAATTGAAAGTAACTTATGGCACGGATATAATAGAGTTCAAAGGTGAATTGTCCGCTGCTGAACAACAAGCTACAACCGAAGCCGTAGCATGGGATACTAAAAATCAACAGCTATTGAAAGTACAGGGAAAGAAACCCGCACTCAATAGTCAGGGTACAGACAAATCCGAAGACTTGGCAGAAAGTTTGGGTGACGGCAAATACACTTTGCAGACAGAACTCTGTGCTGAAGAATCCGCTTTGCAATCGTGGGCAGACGGACAACGTTTGAAGGCTAGCTTAGCGCGTATTCAAGGATATTGCAAATTCCTCGGCAATGCTAAAACCTTTCCCGGTGATACGATAGAACTCAACGGATTGGGTAAGCGTTTCAACGGTAATGCCTATATTGGCTATGTAGAGCACGAAATAGGAAAAGGTGAATGGATTACCACCGCCGGATTAGGACTTCCGCTGGAGAACATTACCGAAGAGCCGGACGTAACGGCTCCTGCAGCATCCGGTTTTTTACCCGGCATACAAGGACTACACATCGGAAAAGTCACCAAACTCAACGATGACCCTACGGGACAAAACAAGATTCAAGTGGAAATTCCGGTTCTGAATAGCAGTAACAACAAAGTTTGGGCGCGATTGGGCAATTTTTGGGGGAGTAATGCCTACGGAGCATTCTTTATCCCTGATGTAGGCGATGAAGTAATACTTGGATTCTTCAATAACGATCCTTGCCATGCCGTTATCTTAGGCAGTTTGTACAGCAGTAAACAGCCACCTCCTTATAGCTTGGATGCAAAGAATGAAACGCGCGCCATTGTAACCAAGTCAAAAATGGAGATCGCTTTTGATGAAAAGGATAAAGTAATAACTCTTCGCACACCCGGAAAAAACATCATCCAAATCAGCGATAAAGATAAAGGAATACAGCTAATTGACCAAAACAAGAATAAAATTGTTATGGATGCAAGCGGGGTACTTCTTGAAGCGGCAAAAGCCCTTACTCTCAAAGCTCAAACCAATATCACTATTGAAGCGGGAGCCAATTTTGACGCTAAAGCAAAATCTAATGTCAGCATACAAGGGTTGAATGTAGAAGCTAAAGCCAATGCTTCCGTTACCGTAAAAGGAAATGCCTCCGCCGAAATTTCGGCTACCGGACAAACGACGGTAAAAGGAGCAATGGTAATGATTAATTAAAATTAGGAATTACGAACTAAAAAACAAATAAAAATGCCTCCTGCTGCAAGAATAACAGATATGCACACTTGTCCGATGCAAACACCGGCTTTTCCTGCCCCTATACCTCACGTTGGCGGTCCTATAATAGGTCCTGGAGCACCAACTGTTTTAATCAGTAAGTTACCAGCCGCCGTTATGGGTGACTCTTGTGTTTGTGTTGGTCCACCCGATATGATACTTAAAGGGTCGGCTACTGTGATGATATGCGGGAAGCCTGCTGTGCGGATGGGAGACAGTTGCGCTCACGGCGGTTCTATTGTTCTGGGTTGTCCCAACGTAATGATAGGAGGTTAAAATAATGGAAGAAAAGAAATCATACCTGGGCACCGGCTGGGGATTTCCACTGGTTTTTATTAAAAATGTGGGAGTAAGTATGGTGAACGACGAAGAAGACATCCGTCAAAGCCTCCAAATACTGTTTTCTACCTTCCCGGGTGAACGGATATTTCGTTTCGAATACGGTTGTAATATCCGCCAGTGGGTATTCGGCAACATCAACTTAACAGAAAAGACAATGATTGCCGACAGCATTAAGAATGCTATTCTATATTATGAACCGCGTATTAGGGTAGAAAAGATAGAGGTGGACGGTAAAGATGCTGAAAAAGGTATTCTTTGGATAAATTTGGATTATTGGATAATCCAAGTTAACAGTAGAAGTAATATGGTGTACCCTTTCTATTTCAAAGAAGGCACAAATCTGTAGTTAGTTAATTAATAATGGAAGACGGTTTAAGCCAGAGCGGTAGGAAAAAGCGAATCAGAGATGCAGGAACTTTTACGGTTGTTGACGATCGTTTGGAAACACTTTTGCAACGGGTAGAGAAAGTTGCCAGATTTATTCGTTATTATGATTTGGGTGATGATTCTTCTGATAAATTGCCTAAAGGACAGTTTGACCAATTCTTAGAAGAAATAAAAAAGATTCGCGCAGGTGCAACGGAGGCTTCTTTTGAAGGAAATATGGAACCTGCACAAGCATTACTATATACTTTTTTAAAACATTTAAGCGAGATTTCCGGTCAATTTAATGAACGCTGGAAAGATTATGCTCGATGGTATCTGGACGAAGTGTTGAGAGTGGAACCTCTTTCTATTTCGCCAGATTACACTTGGATATCTTTTGTCAAAAATGTACCTCACAATATTTTGATAAAGAAAGGTACACGGTTTACCAATAAAGAAACCGATGCGGAAAATAGGATATACTACAGTTTGGAGAAAGATATTGAAGTAAACAACGTAAGTGTAGAGAAAATCCTAACAGTTAATTTTGAAAAGCATTCGGACATTCCTTCTTCAGATTATTTCGACTTCCCTACCAAATTAAGCATAAAGAACTGGTTGGGAACCACCGGAGCCGCTTCATTTCCGGTGAACATCCACCATTTTTTGGGATTTTGTGTTTTCTCTCCCAGTTTGTTGCTACGCGAAGGCAAGCGCTGGGTTTGTTTGTCTTTTCAATCCGAAAACAGTATTATCGGCAATAGGCAAACAAGAAAGAAACTGTGTGAACTTATCTGCTTCATTCGAGAAAAAGACACAAAACACCTTTCTTTCCGTCAAGGGAAGGAAATCGTTTTGTTTATGTTGCTCGCTAATATTTTTAGTCTGGAAATCAGTACCTCCGAAGGTTGGACAAATATTCCAAAACATACGGTCAAATACAACGCAAGCGGGAAAGAATTATTGCTGCAATTTGAATTGGACGAAACTTTTCCGAAAACAACAGCTTGCGATGAGGAAGCTCACGGGCAGTTATCCCGCGTTCCCGGCTTGCGGATTTATTTGAATCAAGATTCATGGTTGTTCTCCTATTCATGGCTAAAAGATTTCTTAATAAAGAAAATTAGTATAAAAACGAGAGTAGAAGGAATCACCAATATGAAGTTCTACAATGAACTCGGTGAAGTGGATATATCCAAACCTTTTGCACCTCTGGGTATCAATCCCGAACAAGACGCTTGGTTTGTGTTGGGGAATTATGAGATGGCAGTAAAATCTGTCCGATCAATGAGTGTGGATATACTTTGGCAGCATCTACCCAAAAACGAAGGAGGACTATATACCTACTACCGTGATTATAAAAACGGAACGGACAACCTTTCGTTCAAACTTATCCCCAAGCAATTGTCGGATTATAAATGGAAAGAAACCGGAAACAAGAAGCCTTTCTACCTGTTTTCCACTCCGGTCAAGGATAAACAAGGCAACCCAGAGCCTCAATACCGGTTATCGGAAAAAACCGTGTTGAAAGATATTATATTTGAATCTGTAAAACCAATCAACATTTCCGAAGAAGAATACAACTACAGTATTCACGCTAAGAATGGTTTCGTAAAACTGATTCTAACGGAGCCGGAGATGGGATTTGGAGAAAGAATTTACCGCCAAATATTCATGGATGTTATCAAACAAGCAATGCGTAAAAAGGCAGGGCGCACCTTGAACACTCCGATAAATCCGCTTGTAGAAAGAATCAACCTCTCATACGAATCCTATGATGAAATAGATTTTACTTTCCATGCATCTGAGAACAATACACAACTGTATCATATTTATCCGTTGGGACAAAAACTGATATATCCTTCGTCTGAATATAAATCCCAACCTTTTGTCTTTTCGCTTGATACAGATGACAATATATTATTCGGACTGAAAAATGTAACGGGAAAAGAGTACATCAATTTTTATTTGGATTTGATTCCACGGGAAATAGAAATAGATTATCCCGACCTTCCCAAAACACATTGGTTTTGGGGAGACGGTTACCGATGGGAGCCGCTACCCATTGGTTCTGTTCTTGAGAACAATACACGTAATTTAATTACAAGCGGTCTTATCAAAATATACCTTCCCGAAATCCCTGAAGAAGGTTTCCGTGATGCTGACGGACTGGTGTGGATACGTGTGGGAATCTCGCAATGCGGATACAACATTTCACCTATCAACCGGATATTTGTCAATACAGTTAAAGCGTATAAAGACGTAGAACGCTCCGATTGTAAAAGAGAAACGGGTTATGTGTTAAATCAGGCAGAAAGCGAAATATCGGGAATAACGGATATTGTTCAAATGGCTCCTTTTTCAGAAGAATATCAGAAAGAGGATGCACAAAGTAAACAGATTCGAGTTTCAGAGTACATCACTCATCGTGGACGAGCCGTTACTGCCCGCGACTATGAGCGCATTACCCTGCAAGCTTTCTCCGAAGTGGACAAGGTGAAATGCCTACCCGATTGGAATAAAAAAACGGAAGCAAATATAAACACCGAACCACTGGGAATGGTCACGCTGGTAATCGTTCCTTCCCGGACATATACCCAAAACTTCAGCCGTCCGCTTGCTTCGGCTGAACTGTTGTTGAAGATAGAAGACTTTTTCGCCAGACGTATCTCAGGTTGCATCGGAAAGATAGATGCTGTAGATCCTTTGTATGAGGAAATTACAGTGCGGTGCGCAGTGGAGCTGGCTCAAACATACCGTACCGAAGAAGAATACCACGCCACTATCACAGAGTTGATTAATCACGTAATTGCTCCTTGGCAGAAAAAGGAAGAATCACCAAACTTTGGTCACTCCTTTACGTTGGAAGAGCTTTGCAAAGGATTGGAAAAGATGAAACAGGTACAGGAGATTATAAGTCTTTCAGTGATACATCTGATATTCAGGGACGGTTTGTATTCCATCAAAGAATATAAGCAACCAAATGAAAGAGTAGCCCCCTCATGCTTCCGCGCCATATTGGTACCGGCAGACGGCGGGCATCTCATTCTTTCGAAAGAAGAACCCGGCTTTGGAATAAACGAAATGAGGATAAATGAAACACAAATAATATGGCAAAACGACGTAGAGAAACGCTAAAAGGTTATTTCAAGGCTGGTAAACGCCCTACCGAACAACATTACGAAGATTTAATAGATTCTGCCTTGAATACATTGGATGATGGTTTTAACGGAACCTTGCAAGGTGGTTGCGAACTTTCACCTCTATCTGATACGGGGAATGTTATATCCGTGTTTAAGAATCCGGGTGATGCAGATTCATTGTGGGAAATCGGTCTTGCCAAAAGCGGCGATTTTCAGTTTAAGAACCGGAAAGGGGATACCTCTTCACCCATACTCACTCTCAAAAATCAAGAAGAAGAAAACAAGCCTTTTGAAGCCGTTGTGGATGGTATCATCTGCTACACCGGACGGAAAGGTACGTACCGAATGGGTAGTGTACCGGCAGACGGAAAATGGCACGACATACTCGGCGAAGAAGAGTATCTGCAAGAAGGCTGTATGGCATTTGAGGTAGTGGCAGGATGTGGAGAAAGAGCACAAGGGCGTTACGCATTAATGGTTGCTACAGCAATGCACTGTTTCGGCAATAAACCCCGAATACACAAAACTCGTTCACACTTCGGTATGTTCAGCAACAAACTTTGTTTGCGCTGGGTAAAGATCAAAGATAAATTTGCTTGCAGGCTACAAATAAAGACCTTTATGAAATACAGGGGAGACGCGGCAATCCGCTATCAAATAGCTAATCTTTGGGACGATCCGAGTATGCAAAGATTAGGATGAATCAAACTTACTCAGAGGTTTAAAACATGGTAAATTATGTATTTGCAACGAAGAGACATAGAAAACAATCTGTATGAGCGTTTGCAAAAACAATCGCTCGAAATGTTCCAACGCCTTAGTGGAAACATTTGGACGGACTACAACGAGCATGACCCCGGTATCACTCTTTCCGACGTACTCAATTATGCCCTTTTTGAACTGAAGTACCGGACCGGATTTGAGTTTAAAGAATACTTGGGAAACCCTGTGAACGGAGAACTTTGCTACGAGGACGTTGGCTTACTGCCCGGAAGCGAGGTTTTTGATTCTCCCGTTGTTACCCCGCATGATTACAAATTGTTAATAGAAAAGCATCTGAAAGAGAAAATAAAAGAGTGCGAGGTGTCTCTTTCAGAGAACAGGTGTTATGTTATTAAAGTGGAGGTTACCGAAGGAACCAACCCTGAAACGGTAAGAGAATCCGTTATGAAACTATATCACCGGCACCGGAATTTGGGGGAGAATCTGGAAGAAGTAACCGTTAAAAATAAAATAGATAGTAAAAACAACAAGTATTCTTATGCCGGACATGACCTTGTTTATCAGCAGGAAGAAGAACAAACCACCGTTTCCCAAAGAGTATGGGCAAAGGAATACCGTTCTGTGCAGTATGACCTGCCCAATTGTTATGGCATCGGTGAGAGTGGGCTACCTACCGGGGCTTCGGAAGAGAGAAGAATTGCCGCCTTGCAATTGAAAGCCTATCTGCTGATATTCGATTACATGCTTTCGGGTACGGAGCAGCAAATCCGAAATATACACCGCTTGCAAGAACTCTCCGGGGAGATACCGGCAGGTTTTTCTTGCAACATCAACATAAAGGAGTTGGAGGCATTGCTGGACAAGGATAAATCGGAAAAAACAGAAGTGTTTAACACCGAAGAAACGGAGCAAAAGAAGTCCGCCTACTTTAATTTCCTCGACGGCATCTACGGTGAAGACACACAAATCTTTTTCCCCAACCTCCTTCTGGCGGAAGCAAACAGATACAGAGCAAAACTAATACGCCAACTCCCCTACTTGAACACCCGCCGGTTCTCTTCTTTCGATTTGACAGACGAACATTTAAGCTCCTTGCCGGCTATTAAGCAACTCCTATCCGAAGTGTTGGAGCACTCGCAAAAGCAGGAAACATCTCTAATCAACCCCGAAAGGAAATTTAGCGACCACAATATCAAATTGATTGACAACAAAACATTTTATCAAAAAGTGCACAAAACGGTTAATGTCGCCTTTTTTGCCGAAGGAGAAAACGTGAAAGACGAACAAAGATTTCAGAAAATTCCCCGTATATCCCTCCGAAAAGACGATGAACAGACCCTTTGCGCTACGGTCAAAAGGTATCTGAAAGTATTTGAGTACGACATGCCCGAAGAACTTTTGGAACACGGACGCAACCCTGAGAACTACCGAATCAGGCAATACGAACTAAGCGATCACATTACCAAGGGTTACAATCTCTTATACCGCTGTCCGGGCAAAAATTATTGGGCAAATCTGGCAGGATTCTCCAACAAAGAGAAACTGATTGAAACAGCCAACAGTCTTTGGCGTTTTCTGAAAAAAGTATATCATGCCACTGTATCCTTCTATGTAGTGGAACACATCCTTCTCTTGGACGACATTACAGATACCGAATCGAGGACAGGCAAGTTTCACCGGCTAAGTCTCATTATCCCTCATTGGGCAAAATCATTTTATCGAGAAAACGAAGGCTTTAGTTATCAACGATTGGTTGAAGACCGCCTGCCCGCACACTTAGACGTGAGGTTTTACGAGTTCGAGGAAGAAAGGATATACCGTTTCGAGAAACTGTATTTCCAATGGCGGAAGGCTTGGACAGAGGAATACATGAAAACAGACCGACCAAAAGTAAGAGCTTTATCCGCCGGGATTAGAAGTATGCTATGAACCGGATAGACACCGTGAAGTTCCTGTTTGAGATGCAAAACGAAGATTTTGCACGGGAACTTTACGCTCGCTGGGACAGGTTTTTCGCCTTAAACTTCGAGCGGGTGGCGGACGAAGTGCTGGCTCAACGGGAGATACCCGGCAAACAGATAGAAATCCATCATTTGGAGTTGGATTTAGGAACCCTGACCGAAGAAAACTTCGACGAACAATTCTCCCGCATCTTGAAAGAACGCTTGGAAGATGCGCTTGTCGCCTGCCTGTACGGCGAGGACGAGAAGACTGCCGTAAGCTGCTTGTCCGACGAAGAACAGGCTTTCCTCCTGCTCCGTTATTTCCTGCTTCACGGCTCCCTGCCGTGGAACGCAGAACAACGGCACAAGAACATTAGCAAACTGTTCTTGTCCGTCTTGCAGGCAAACCCGAAACAATTAACAGACTTCTTGCGCCACTACGGGCATTATACAAGTTTGCAGGAGAGACTGGTATATCAACTCGCCGACTCCGAACTGGAGCAAGGCATCCGGCTGCTCACTACCGCCGAAAGCACATTTATTTGTTCTTACGTCCGAATGCTAAAAAGCAGGTACAGACACCTCAAGAAATCTGCGCTAACGGAAACCGGACATCGCCATGCCGTATGGAAAGTGGTTTATGCCTATGTGCTTACCAACCGGAGTTCCTATTTCAACAAGAAAACATTTATTGCCGACACCATCCTGCAACTATCGGCAAGGTACAATACAAGCTATGCTTCCCTATTGAAAATGCTCGTTTCGGGCAAGGAAGCATTTGCCGAAACGCTTGCCGCCCCGCCGGAACTGCTCCTGATACTAAGCGAACTGGAAGAAGAAATGAATCAAAAAGAAGTAAGAAACATCTTTTTAGACGTAACAAAGTTCTATCAGCACGTATCCGCCATGCTCAAAAAAGGATTGCAAGCAGACTCAGACGTAATAACAAAGGAAATGCTCATCACGGTACTGGCGAATGTGGATTCCTGCAAATCGTTCGTTACCCTGCTGGAAGAGGAAGAAATCATCCGGCTGGTTCCGATTGTGGCTCCCGCTGAAAGCGAACTCGTGATAAACTATGCCCGGTCGCTGGATAAGCAGAAAGACCGGGGGCGGTTGCAAGGCAAAGCAGGCGAGGAATTTACCAAGCTAAAATGGATTATCATATTTCCATTATTGCTTGAGCGCAAGGGGACAGCTTTCAATCAAAAGTATTTTGTAGCAAAGGTGCTGAGGAAAATCACCGCTCACTACAACCTTAGTGTGATGGAGCTTTTGGAGTACTTCATGCAACAACAGGACTTGTTCCGGTTGAACGCCGTTTTGTTTCAGCTACTGACTGCTCTTTATGAAGAAGCCCGCCAACAGCAAGCGGTTAGCCACGCGCCTCCCAATACAAAGATTCATTTACGGGAGAAGATTCAAAGCGAAAAGGAATTGACAGACCGCGAGAAGCAACAACTCATCCGCATCTTAAACGGTAATTTGGCAGAGAGGTATGCCTTTATCAGCCAACTGAAAGAAGAGGAACTCCACGGTATCATAAACTATTTCATACCCGAAGAAAAAGAGTTTATTGTCAATTATGCCGCCGCTCTGGATAGGCAGCCGCAGCACGGAGCCTTGCAAGGCAAAGCAGGCAGGGAGTTTAAGTACCTCAAATGGGTATTCATATTCAATGTGATAACCCGGTGGGGAGGCTCGGAGTTCAGCCGCCTTTACTTCGTTGCCGGTGTGTTGCGAAAGATTGCCGCTCATTACAATCTGAAATACGCAGAACTGCTGTTCTATTTCCGGGCTGAAACCGAACGCCTCCAATTGCCCAAGCAACTGGACGAGGTGCTGGGCATATTGTTTGAGAAAGAAAAGCAGGATATGGTTTCGCAACTAGCTCATATTGCACAAAAGGACGACCACCGGCATTTGCTGGAAACGCTTTATCCGGCGGAGAAAGGTTTTCTTATCTCTCTGATTCAGACCTTGGAGCAGTTTCGCCGGATGGCATGGGCGAACGTTTCCGAACAGGATTTCAAACGGAAAAGCTGGGAGCTTATCTTTTCCCTGTTGATGGAAAGCAATGGAAAAGCCTTTGATAAGAAACTTTTTGCTGCCGAAATGATTAAAAAACTCGCCACATTCTATTACCGGGAGGCAAAAGAGATATACGCTTGGCTGCATCAAGCCATTGAAAAAGATAAAAACGCTCTTTCGCCGGAATTGAAAGAGATAGTAGAGCGGATGCACGATGCCCGCAACGAAAAAACAGAAATACCGGAAGAAACCCCCGATACTCATTCATACATAGACAATGCCGGCATAGCCCTGCTCCTGCCATACCTGCCCAGGCTCTTTTCTCTTTTGGAACTGACGGAAGCCGGCACGTTCAAAGACCGCGATGCACAGGTACGGGCGATGTTTCTGATACAATACATCGTGTTTGAGAAAACGGAATTTCCCGAATATGAAATGACGCTTAATAAAATACTGACCGGATTCAAAACCGGCATACCCATTCCGCACGAATTGGAGCTGACGGAAAAGGAAAAAGAAACCGCCCTCACCATGATGAAAAGCATCATGAAGCATTGGGAAAAACTAAAGAACACATCCATCGCCGGCTTGCGCGAAGGCTTCCTCCAACGGCAGGGAAAACTGGAAGTGGAGGACGATTTTTACATCCTCACCGTAGAAGAAAAATCCTACGACATGCTGCTCGATACCGTTCCGTGGGGATTTAAAACGATAAAATATACGTGGATGGACAAAACCCTACGGGTAAGGTGGCGCTAAGCTCGCCCTTCGTTTTCCACTCCTCACTCAAAAACAATTTGTTGCGACTCCTTTTCATTGGCATGTATCATCGTGTCAATCACATCATGCACGTCTTTTAGTTCGGCGAAAGTAGCAATTTCAATCTCCTGACCTTCGAGGGAGAGGATGTAGGCATGGTCTCTCGCGTGGAGTCTTTGAACGAGTTCCAATGTGTTTCCTTTCGCAGTTTTTTTGAGGAGGTGAATAACGTTTATCACCTTGCTTGCCTCTCTTTTTTCCGATGCCATCGTATTCATTTTTAAGTTTTGCAAATAAAAGAAGCGGTTACACGCTCCCCGCTTGCAAAAATAATATAATCTTGTAAGACAAGATAAATTACGAGGAACGGCAACCGCCTATGATCATACAAAACTCGAACAAACAGATGCCCGCATAAAAATGAGGGTGCTCTGTTTGTTGCCCTGCCTTACGGCACAATTATACTATTTTTGCACTACAAAAGTATGGCTAATATTTCGTTTGCACAAGAAAAAGAAGAAAAGAATACCACACGCCCGTAAAAGAATCCGAAGGATTCACATATAGATAGAAATAGCAAATCAAAGCCATATCCGCATATTGAATATCCCACGGGCATAATCAAATATGCTACGGGCATAATCGAATATCCCATGGGCATAATTGAATATCGCAGTTCGGGATGAGGCTATATAGTTGAAAGGGGAAAGTGGAAAATGGAAAGTTACAAGAATAATGCTACCCCGGCTCTCCCAACGCCTCTATGATATGCTTTACTTGCGCCGGCGTATAGGTTTTGCTTAGGGGCTTTAGTCCTGTTTTTGCCAATTTCTCTGTTAATTCCGGGTGTCCATCTACAATTTTTTTAAACGCTCTGCCTGCCGTTTTGGGGCTTTTTTCGGGGAAATACATCAATGCTAATTCGCCTTTTCCGTAGCACCGGATGCGAAAACGCTCTGTAACATCTGTACCTTTCGTCATATTGATTGTTTTATTTTTACTGCATAAATTTACGAAAAAAAACCTTATTTGCCGCATTATTTCCCCTAATTCCCCCTAATCCCCCCTTTGCGCGCCCTACGTCTCCATTAGGGTAATCGCTATTTTCGGATGTGCTATCTTTGCCATGAAGGAAGAAACGCTTCCTGTCATTAATTAAATCAATAAAAATATGGCAGTATTAGTCAAACGTTATTTGCGTAATAAAGTTATCGGAGACAAAACCTCTCCAATGCTTTATCATTTGAAGCAGGTACCGGGGAGTTCCGAAATCCAAACTATCGAGAGCATTGCCCGCGATATTGAGGCAATGGGGGCGCTCAGCGCGGAAGATGTAACACATGTAACAAAATCGTTTGTCCGCGAACTTAGAAAAGTGCTTCTCAGGGGGGATAAGGTAAAGGTAGATGGACTGGGCATCTTCTTCTTAACGTTCTATTCCGCAGGCGTAGAGAATGAAAAGGATTGCACGGTCAAAACCATCAACCGCGTCAATATCCGTTTCCGGGTGGATAATACCTTGCGTCTTGTCAATGACAGCACGGCAACCACGCGCGGGGGAGAGAACAATGTGGCGTTTGCCATTCAGGGTGCAACCACGGGCGGTGGCGGCGGCACGTTTGCCGTTACGGGAGTGAGCGTGAACGATGCTCCCGTATCCGCCGGCAGCGGCGAATTGATTGTCTCCGCGGGAGATACGGTGAAAATACAAGGCGCCGCCTTGTCCGCAGCAACCATAAAGGCAAATTTTGCCACCAGTCCCACCGGTTCGTACATCGATAGGAGCTTGTCAGACATCGGAACCGTGAGTGCCACCAATACGTTGATTACCATTCATGTAACGATTGCCACTGCTCTGATTACCAAACTCCTCAGAGGAGATACCGGAGCCACGGTCTATGAATTCGAACCATGATGAATGGGCGAATGACGGGTAAATAGAAAACCCACGCCTGCAAGGAGGTATCTTGCGTTGTAGAAGGGCGAAAAAGGCGTTTTTTCCGGCGAAATAATAAGCATAATTGCTTGTTTTTTCGCCGGTTTTTTCATACCTTAGTAAGGAAAAAGACGGTAATACGCCCTAGTTCGGCGTAGTCTCCAGACTACGCCGTGCTAAAAGCAAGGCTCCAGCCTTGCTGGTAACTAAAGAAATGAATAAAGACGGCAATATATGGAAAGCAGGAGCTTTCCTTTTAACCCGGTATAGGCTGGAGCCTATGCCAAACACAAACATTAATAATCAAAAAGATACGACAAATAGATGTACAACAGAGCGGAACAATCCAAACAACAATCGCAAGCCATGCACGGCAATCCGAAGGCGGCAAACCAAGCCCCTATCAGCAATGTGTTGCAGGCATACACGGAAAGAACATTACAACGGCAAGCATTTGCCGATGATGAAGACGAACCTTTGCAGCGAAAGGCAGCAAACAAACCATCTTCCCCTAATCAAACCAGCTTGCCGGATAATTTGAAAAATGGAGTAGAGGCGGCTTCAGGATTTAGCATGGACAATGTGCGATTGCATCTCAACTCTTCCATACCGGCGCAACTCGGAGCCTTTGCCTGTACGCAAGGGACGGACATACACGTGGCTACCGGGCAGGAAAAGCATCTGGGGCATGAGCTATGGCACGAGGTGCAACAAATCCAAGGGCGGGTGCAGCCAACGAGGCAGATGGAAGGGATAAATGTGAATGATGATGAGGGGCTGGAAAGGGAGGCGGATGTGATGGGGGAAAAGATGAAAGGGAATACTTTGCAAGGAAATACTTTGCAGACGTACCGATCGACTAATTTGCCATTTAATGGTAAGGGGTGTGCGCAAATGAAAACAGACATTAAACATGAGTATGGTGCGTTGGACTACTATAGATACAATACAAAGACAGGTAACTTTGATTCAGAAAAGTATTTAGTTGGTAAGAAAACAACTGCAATATTAGACCCCAATGATCCGGTTATAGGAACTGATACAGGTTCTAATTCTAGTGTACATGGGAGTTTAATGGGTGCGATAAAGCAGAAAGAAATAGAGAATAGGGCTATTACGATGAATGATACAAGCAAATATGTAAGGGGACATTTACTTAATTATGATTTGGGGGGACAAGCTGATGAGTATAATTTATATCCAATAACAGGCGCAGCTAATAAAGCGCATTCTAATAATGTAGAACAGCCAATCAAGCGTAGATTAGCAGCATGCAAAGAAGACAAGGGGCTTCTTATATATACTATAGAGGTTATTAATGAGAGTATCCAAAATGATTTACCTAAAGCCACGTTTCAATGTTCGCTTACGGAAGAGAATAGCAATAACGAAGAACTGCAGCAAGAAAATACTTCCATTGACTCTACATCCCCTAACGAGGCACATGCATTTAATCTTCCGGATTCGGATGTACACCCTTTATTGGAATGGGATCATAATTCGAATATACAAACTATAGATATGATGAATAAAATTGATATTCAAGGGCCAGAGGATGAAATTTATGAATTACTGCTGGAGCTGCAGCCGCAGGAGCTCCAGGAGCAGCTGCCGCAGCTGCTGGAGCTCCTGCGGCTGGAGCAGCAGCAGCTGCTCCAGCAGCTGCGGCAGCCGCAGCTGCGGCAGCTGCTGCTGCGGCAGCTGCAGCGGCGGCCGCTGCTGCCGCTGCTGCCGCTGCTGCGGCAGCGGCTCCAGGAGCGGCTGCGGCAGCGGCTGCGGCAGCTGCAGCTGCGGCAGCTGCTGCTGGAGCTGCTGCGGCAGCAGCTGGAGCCCTAGTTGAGCGTAGCTTGTTTGGCAGTTCGGCGTAGTCTCCAGACTACGTCGTGCTAAAAGCAAGGCTCCAGCCTTGCCAATAACTAAATAGATGGATAAAGGCTGCAATTATGTGGAAAGCAGGAGCTTTCCTTTTAACCCGACATAGGCTGGAGCCTATGCCGAACTCAACTTTTTAATGTTATCTTTTTAAGATACTTTTGTACTTTTATTGCACAACCGGTATCAATTACTAACACACATCCTAATTAATGAGCACGGGTTATCAAATCAAGGAACAAGAGGCGCTGCATTATTTAACCATTCAGATAGTGAAATGGGTTGATGTATTTACCAGAAAGGCATATAGAGACATTGTAATAGACAGTCTGCGTTTCTGCCAAGAAAAGAAAGGATTGGAGATTTATGCTTACGTTATTATGAGTAATCACATTCATTTGTTAGTTCGCAGTAACATAGGGCGTTTGAGCGACACCATCCGCGAGTTCAAAAGTTTCACGGCAAAGCAAATTCTGCAAGCCATGCAAAGCAATTCGGAAAGCAGGCGCGATTGGATGTTAAACTTGTTTGAGTTTTCTGCCAAGCAGCACAAACGTAATGAACAATATCAACTCTGGACGCACGAGAATCATGCGGAGCAGATATATTCCGAAGCGTTTGCTCGTCAAAAGATTGCGTATATTCATGAGAATCCTGTTCGCGCAGGCATCGTTTGCCATTCGGAAGATTATTTGTATTCGAGTGCGCGTAACTATGCCGGATTGGATTCGCAACTGATAGATATTGTAGAAATGTATTTGCCATGGAAAACAATTAAATAATAGCTTGATAGTTTTGTGTCCGGCAGTTCGGCGTAGTCTCCAGACTACGCCGTGCTAAAAGCAAGGCTCCAGCCTTGCTAATAATTAAATAGATGGATAAAGGCGACTATTACTATGTGGAAAGCAGGAGCTTTCCTTTTAACCCGACATAGGCTGGAGCCTATGCCGAACAGAACATAAAGTTTGTATTATATAAATCATTAACTTATGAGAACTTTTATACCAAAACCCGAAACACAATCTCATGCCATGCAGAGCCATTTCACGACAGCCAGCCAAGCCTCAATGGGAGCCGTATTGCAAGCATACAAAGACAAAACAGCGCAACGCATGGAAATGGATGATGACGAATTGCTGCAAGGTAAGTTCGAGGAAACAGCTCAACGTGCGGCTTTTGACGATGAGGAAGAATTTTAGCTCAGCAGTTCGACGTAGTCTCCAGACTACGTTGTGCTAAAAGCAAGGCTCCAGCCTTGCCAATAACTAAATAGATGGATAAAGGCGACTATTACTATGTGGAAAGCAGGAGCTTTCCTTTTAACCCGGCATAGGCTGGAGCCTATATCAAACCATAAACACTTTCAACTAACCCATAATGAACCCTCTGATAATCTATATCGAAACCCTTCTGACTACTGTTTTCGCTCTCCGGTTTGGCAGTGAAAGCAAGTACCGCTGCATAGAAGAAGTACCCTACCCCGGCGATGCGTATTTGCGCCCTCTTCTGCCCGAAAAGCAAGAGATTACTTTTGAAGAAAGAATCCTGCTGATAGTAGCTTTGCTGCCACACATCAGCCCTCAAACACTTGATTTGTTTTTCATGCGAAACACAACCACCGACCGCCCTCATACCGAGTTTGGCGGCTGGACGGGAACCTCTCATTCCGGTTTCCTCCCCACCGGCGAAACGGCAGCTTTTGTCCTCGCTCGCGAGGACTTCGGTAAACGGCAGGAAGTAGTCCGCATACTCAATAAAGACCATTGGTTTTACAAAAACAATATCCTGCGTTTGGAAGGACAGGGCGAGGGGGAACCTTTCCTCAGCGGCAAGCTATGCCTATCGGAAGAAATCGTTGCCAAGATTTACAACCGGGAGTACGAACCGGAGTACAACGCCTCCTTCCCCGCCAAGCGCATCACCACCCCCTTGGATTGGAGCGACCTGATACTGCCCTACAACCTGATGGAAGAACTGAACGATACTGTCTGCTGGATACGGCATCAACAGGAAATCCGCGAACAGTATCATCTGAACCGCATTGTCAAACCCGGCTACCGCTGCCTGTTCTACGGACCTCCGGGCACAGGGAAGACCCTCACCGCCACCCTGCTGGGCAAGCAGAACGGCATGGACGTTTACCGGGTGGACTTGTCCGGGATTGTTTCCAAATACATCGGTGAGACGGAAAAGAATCTGGCGAAGGTATTCGACAAAGCGGAGCATCAAAACTGGATACTCTTTTTCGATGAGGCAGACGCTCTCTTCGGACAACGCACGGATACCCAATCGTCCAACGACCGCCATGCCAATCAGG
>SNRY01000146.1_pt1 | contig 26056 bp, 25 predicted proteins | sample 4693421 | NCBI WGS metagenome assembly SNRY01 (sample SAMN11003215, study PRJNA524138) | termite gut metagenome | isolation source: Bacteroidetes bacterial symbionts from single cell of protist host amplifed... | host: Streblomastix strix ... | reverse complement strand
ACAACTTCACCGGCTCTGTTTTTTATTTCTTCGCGTCCAATGGCTTGATACGGACAAGCGGTTTCGCAAAGGAAACAACCGATGCAAGTGGATACTTCGGGTGTAGGTATGCGATTGACCACTGCAACAAGAGGTTCGCGGGTTAATTCGCTGTTAGAGAACAATCCGATAACTTTAGATGCTGCACCCGATGCCATTCCAACGGTTTCGGGAATATCTTTGGGTGCTTGACAAGCTCCGCATAAGTAAATGCCTGCCGTATTCGTTTCAACAGGTTTCAATTTGGGATGAGCTTCTGCAAAAAAATGGTATGCGTCATAAGATACGTGCATCTTTTGGGCGAGTTCTTCCGACCCCTGATTAGCAACGCCGGCACTTGCGAGTACCACCATGTCGGCTTCTATTTCGACAGGTTTCCCGCCTAACAGGGTATCGGCTCCATTTACAATCAGTTTGCCGTTCTTTTCATATATACGGGCAACACGTCCGCGAATATAATTTGCCCCGTCTTCTTCAATGGCTCTGCGAACAAATTCTTCGTAGTTTTTCCCTCCCGCACGAATGTCCATATAGAATACATACGATTCGCCGTCATGTACTTTATGTTGATAGAGCATCGCATGTTTGGCAGTGTACATACAGCAAATCTTTGAGCAGTAAGGAATACCTTTCGCCGGATCACGCGATCCGGCACAGGCAATGAATACTATTTTCTTCGGTATGGTATTGTCCGACGGACGGCGTATCTCCCCTGATGTAGGTCCGGAGGCGGAAGCCAACCTTTCAAACTGAAGACCTGTAATAACATCTTTATATTTTCCGTATCCATATTCGGGGAAGAAATCAGGTTTAAGGACGTTGAACCCCGTAGCAAGAACGATAGCTCCTACATCTTCCGTTATAAATTCGTCTTCTTTGTCGTATTCGATGGCTCCTGTGGGGCATACTTTCTGACAGATTTTGCATTTTCCTTTTTGGTAGTACGTACAATGTGCTTTATCTATCACCGGTTTGTTGGGAACTGCTTGCGGAAAAGGCGTGTAAATGGCGGTACGCAATCCCAATCCTTCGTTAAATTCACTCGGAATCTTCTTGTTTGGGCACTTGGTAGTACATTCGCCGCAACCTGTACATACTTTATGGTTTATGCTTTTGGCTTTCAGACGGATAGTAGCTTTGAAGTTTCCTATAAAGCCTTCCAGCCTTTCGAGTTCGGCATAAGTGTATAAAGTAATGTTGGGGTTTTGCGCCACATCTACCATACGTGGGGTGAGGATACATTGGGAGCAGTCGAGCGTGGGAAACGTCTCGGAAAGTTGCGACATATGCCCTCCGATAGATGGGTCTTTCTCTATTAAAATGACCTTATGCCCTGCATTGGCTATGTCCAAACTTGCCTGAATACCGGCAATGCCTCCCCCGATAACAAGTGCTTTCGGCGAAACGGGTACTTTTATAGCATCCAAAGGTTTGTTCAGCTTAACCTTTTCGACAATCATACGGACAAGGTCTATTGCTTTTTCCGTAGTTTTATCTCCTTTCTCGTGTACCCAAGAACAGTGTTCGCGCAGATTTGTTATTTCGCACATATACGGGTTTAACCCTGCTTCGGCGCAGACTTTGCGGAATGTAGGTTCGTGCATACGCGGCGAACAAGCAGCTACAACCACCCCATCCAAACCTTTTTCTTTAATGGCTTCTTTGATTAGTGTTTGTCCGGGTTCGGAACACATATATTTATAATCAACGCCTATTTCTACGCCGGACATCTTGGATGCTTCCGCTGCTACTTTTGCACAGTCAACGGTAGCGCTGATGTTTTCTCCGCAGTGACAGACAAATACTCCTATCTTTGACATGATACTTCCTTTCTTTTAAAATTAAGCGAATGTAGGGGCAACGAATAGTTTCTTTAAACCTAACAGATTGAGGTTTACCCCAACAGCTAACCCGATAGCTTGTGTGATATACATGACAGGGATATCCGTTTTCATTTTCAGGTAACTGTCAATGTATGGACGGCGCATATCCAAATTGGACTGGCACATGGGGCAAGCCACGATAATGGCTTCTGCTTCTCTGTCTATGGCATCTTTGATAATTCTTCCTGATAGTTTTGCTACAATATCCGTTCGGGAGACGGAAAATCCTGCACCGCAACATTCTGTTTTATATCCCCAGTCAAGAGCGGTCGCGCCGATTTTTGTCATAAGTGTGTCCATGGATTGCGGGTCTTCCAGCCGGTCAAATTTCAATATTTCTTGCGGACGCACTAAGAGGCAACCGTAATAGCACACTACTTTCCGGTTGAAAGGTTTGACGATCTTTTCCGTTATCCTGTCGGTGATATACTTTTCAATAAATTGCATGACATTCAAAATCCGTATATTACCCGATAAGGGCAATTGGAGTGTATCGGTTACCAGATTTTTTAAATCTTTATTTTGGTTTAATTCGTATTGAGTTACGCTGAGGCGATTATAACAAGCGGCACACGGTACGAGTATTTCGGTCATGCCTTGCTTTTGGGCAAGAGCGAGTACTCTTGCGGGCAGTGTCATTGATAATTCATGGTTGAGATTATGGGCTGCTGTTGCCCCACAACAATTCCAATCGGTTATTTCGACCGGATGTATATCAAATGCTTTTGCTAAAGCGAGCGTTGATTGGGCATATTCTGATGAAGTTCCCTTCAGAGAACAACCCGGATAGAATCCTATTTCCATTTAGTTCTTATTATTTCCGTGAGTTTTGTTTTGCTTTCGAGAAGACGGACGCTAAGCGTTTCTTATCCTTGATTATTTCGGGTATTAACGGCAACTTTCCTTTCAAAAACATACCGGGAGCAACGGTTAAATCTTGTAATAGATTGAATGTTCTCAACTTATACCCGACTATGAGTCCTATTTCATAGAGACGCCCCGTATATTTGATTGAATCCAGGAAAGCCCTGTGGAAAGAAATAATCTTTCCGGCTTTCTTGTTTACGATGTTCTTTTTTAGGGCTTTTTCACGCAGATTATCCATTAGACGGGGAATATCTATTTGCATGGGGCATCGTGTCAGGCAGTTTTGGCAAGACACACACATCCATATAGATTCGGAGCGCAATATACGGTTGTAATTTTCAACGTTGTTTGTTTGCAACATTCTCATAACTACACTCGGCGGATAGTCCATGTTTTCGTTAATGGCGCATCCGGCTGAACATTTGCCGCATTGATAACAACGATTAACATTAACACCCGTATCCAATTTGATTTCGAATATATAGCCTGCTTTTTCTATTGACATATAGATTTAGTTAATTGCTTTTTTTTAATCTAACTTAAAAATAAGAAATGAAGCATTTCAAAACAAAGATACAAAATGTATCTCAAACCTACTGCCTTTGCAGGAATATCTTTCTTAAATAATGTGCTTAATCAAAAGTGAAGTAACTCGCAACCGGTTAATAGCTACCTTTTTATATCACCACCAGCCTTCATAATCCAAGCATCTTCATAGTTTTTATGTCGTCTGAGTAGCAATAATTTCCTGTATGCATCTTCATACGTAGAGAAAGACATCATGCTAATGCAAACCACACGATTGATAGTTATCGTTTGGGTATTGGAATAACCGTCTTTTTTCAATGCTTTCATGTTCTTTTGTGCCATTTGAGGACTTTCTGTCATGGAAGCAATGATATGATATTTTGTACTTTCAATCGCTTTCTTTTTAGCTATAACCGGAACAACGCTTTTAGTTACATCCGCTGTTTCTGTTTGAAGTGTCGTACTTTCCGCCTCTAATTCTGCCTCCTTTTCTGTTACGGGTTCTATATTTTCTACTTTTTCATCCTCAATGTTCCGTTTGTTTTCCGTTGCTGCAAGTTCTTGCTTATAACCGTTATCCTTTTGATTGGTTACGATAGGGGCAATAGCAATAGAGTGTTTAAAAATGTCGGGAGAAAGCAATGAGGCATAGTTCCTGTCTTCTACATTTGTGTTTTCAACCGCCGGAGATAAGAAAAAGGACAAAAACAATATTGCGGCAATAGCAATTGCATAACGGAAACATGAAACAAGAACTGTGCTATGACGTTCCGTCCGCTGATTTGAATTTAATTCGGCAATCTCTTTTATTTCAAAAGAATCCAATCCGTATAGATATGAAGTTGTTATTTTATTGGTATAAGGAATAAATTCATACGTATTTTGGGATGTACAATGAATCTCGCCTATATGCGATAACTCAAATTTTCCCTTTTCTTGCAGAAAGGAAATCAATTTATCAACATCTCTTTTCATCGTTTGAGTGGCATCGGAAAAAGATACCTTGTATTTTTTCATATACGACTGCACCAATACCCCATCATTTATCTTTAATTTCGGATTAAAACTTATGGAACGGATGGGAGGAAGAAAGACTTTCTCTCCATTTATTCGTTGTGCAGGTACATAATGTGTGATTATTCCCCCAAAATCGGGAATAATCACACAATCATTCTCTAACAATAACCTCTCAATATGTTGCGCTAATTCAACCATACGCCTGTTATAATTTAGACATTGAAGGAGTTGTTCCCGGATATGCTTCCAAGGCTTTTTGCAAAATGAACAATGCCCGCATGAGATCTTCTTTCTTCAAGACATACGCAATACGTACTTCATTTTGACCCGACCCCGGAGTGGTATAAAAACCGGAAGCGGGCGCCATGAACACCGTCTGCCCTTCATATTCAAAATCGGAAAGACACCATGCGCAAAACCTATCCGAGTCATCAACGGGAAGCCTTGCAACAGTATAAAAGGCTCCCATTGGAATGGGAGAATATACGTTGGGAATACGATTTAAACCGTCAATCAAACAATTACGACGTTCCAAATATTCATCATAAACCTCCCGCATATATTCATCAGGAGCATCAAGCGAAGCTTCGGCAGCAATTTGACCGATTAAAGGGGGACTTAGCCGTGCCTGACAAAACTTCATCACCGCTTCACGCACTTTTTCATTTTTGGTAATCAATGCGCCGATACGGATACCGCATTCCGAATAACGTTTGGACACCGAATCAATAAGTACCACGTTGTTTTCAATTCCTTCCAAATGGAAAGCCGATATATAAGGTGAACCGGTATAAATAAATTCACGATAGACTTCATCCGAAAAAAGAAAAAGGTCATACTTTTTAACGATATCGCATATCTGATTCATTTCCCTGCGGGTATATAAGTATCCCGTAGGATTATTAGGATTACAAATGAGAATACCTTTGGTACGCTCATTGATTAGTTCTTCAAACTTCTCTACTTTGGGCAGAGAAAAGCCTTCTTCTATGGTAGTAGTAATCGTGCGTATTTTGGCTCCTACCGAAATGGCAAAAGCCATGTAGTTCGCATACGCCGGCTCCGGAACAATAATCTCATCGCCCGGATTAAGGCAAGACATGAAAGCAAACAATACGGCTTCAGACCCTCCAGTGGTAACGATAATGTCATCTGCCGTAAGATTTATGTTAAATTTCCGGTAATACTTGGTGAGCTTCTCGCGATATCTTTTATATCCGGCGCTTGGGCTATATTCTAATATTTTGTAATCAATAGTTCGTATCGCATCAATTGCGACTTGGGGAGTTGGCAAATCCGGTTGCCCGATATTCAAGTGAAAAACGTATGTTCCACGTTGCTTAGCTGCATCAGCCAAAGGAGTTAGTTTCCTGATAGGTGATGCGGGCATCTCGTTACCACGAATAGAGATTGTAGGCATGCTTGCTGTAAATTTTAGTTAAAAATGAGTTGCAAAGATAGAATTTCAGTAATAAGAAAACAAACAAAATATAAAATGATTCATGGAAAGAAAGTGAAATATCTTTCATATTTTTAACTAAAAAGTTGTTTCTTAATTGCACAATTAAAATAGAATCTCTTATATTTGCAATCATATTAAAACTGTAATCAATACAAATATGGAATGAAACTAAACACGCATGGACATACACAAACATTTATTAGCACACGGAATAAAACTCTCTTTGCAACGTATAGCTATTATGGAATATTTGTCGGAACATTTTACGCATCCTACGGTAGATGAGATTTACACGGCATTATTCCCTTTGATGCCTACACTTTCAAAGACGACAATCTACAATACGTTGAAGCTTTTATCGGAACAGGGAGCCATACAAATGCTTACCATTGATGAAAAAAATGTACGTTTTGACGCAGTTGTTTCTCCACATGCGCACTTTTTATGTAAGAAATGTGGAAAAATATATGATGTGAAAATGAAAGAATTTGTTGAAAAGATAAAAGAACTTGTGGATGCAGCTTGTCATGAAACAACAGAAATGCATTATTATTACAAGGGGATTTGCAAAAATTGCGTATAGTGATTATATAAAGGTTTTATTATTAACTAAAAAAAAATGTAAAATGAAAAAGTTTAGATGTACTGTCTGTGGTTACGTTCATGAAGGTGACACAGCTCCGGAAAAATGTCCTTTGTGTAAGGCTCCTGCAAGTAAATTTGTTGAAATTGTCGAATCGGGAGGTAGTGCTCTTTCTTTTGCCGACGAACATGTGATAGGCATAGCGAAGGGTAGTGACGAAGAAATAGTGAAAGACCTCAGCAACCACTTTATGGCTGAATGTACCGAAGTGGGAATGTATCTGGCTATGAGTCGTCAGGCAGATCGTGAAGGTTATCCCGAAATAGCCGAAGCATACAAAAGAATTGCTTGGGAAGAAGCGGAACATGCCTCCAAATTTGCCGAACTATTGGGTGATTGTGTATGGGATACCAAGACAAACTTGCAGAAACGTAAAGATGCCGAGCAAAATGCGTGTGCAGACAAAAAACGTATTGCTACCCGTGCCAAAGCTTTAAACTTGGATGCCATTCATGATACCGTTCATGAAATGTGCAAAGATGAAGCCCGTCATGGAAAAGCATTTGAAGGACTTTACAACAGGTATTTCGGAAAAACCTCCTGTGAAAAGTAGTGACATTGTTGCAACGATACACGTATTACAATAAGGGATGTTGGTTTATCTTTGTATTTGCCACCAAAAGATTCAGGCACATGAGCACTTTACCAACATCCCGCAAAAAGGCAGAAAACCTAATTAAAAGCCCCGCTTTTAGACGGGGCAATTGTTAGTAACAACTCATTTCCATGAGCAATGTTTTCCCATTATTTTACGGGCTGTTTTGTTTCTGTCGTAAAACTATAGTTCCCCGAAGCAACTTCAAATACAACATATTCTCCCTCTGTTTTCACAAATTGTACGCCCTCAGCAGCAGAAGCCTGTTTGCCGCTTTCAGTCACCTTGTCCTGAGAAGAAGCCGGAATATACACTGTTGCAGAAGTGTTACACGGTACGGAGATATTCCATTGCATGAGGTTTTCTTTTATGTTCCATGCACTTTTTATCACTCCGTGAACGGAATGGTAGGAGGCTTTCACATAATTTAATTGTTCCATCGGATACGGGCGCATGGTGATGTGTTTGAATCCCGTACTTGTTTCGGATGTGTTTTGAATGCCTGCCAGATATTCGTAATACCAAACAACCAAATCCCCCAGCAACATCACATGATTGCCCGAATTCATAGAAGCGGCAGCCGTGTCTCCATTCCACAATTCCCATATAGTGGTAGCATCGTTCTCAATCATGTACCCCCAACTGGGATAATCGCGATTTGTGGCAATACGAAAAGCCAAATCGAAACGTCCCCGGTCGGACAGTCCGCGCATCAACCATTGTATGCCTATCAAACCGGTACTGACATGGCTATTGAATTCATTTTCGGTTTTATCCGTAATATGACGGAACACTTCTGTTTCGTATTCCGAAGGTACCATTCCGTAACACAAAGGAAGAAGATTGGCGGTAACCGTATTGTTGCCGTATTGTTTGGTTTCTTTGTCGAAGAACTTGTTGTTAAAAGCGTCTTTTACTTTCAGAGACAATTGGGCATAATATTCCGCATCTTCTTGTTTGTCGGAGAGTTTGGCAAAACGTTCCATCAAACCACACAAATGGTAGTAAAAAGACGTACCCAACAGTTGACCGTCCGTTTTGCGCGCAGGGTCATTTGAATGAATAAGTCCGGGATTTTCGGGAGGCATGCACCAGTCGCCGTATCTATCGCGGGGCATGAGATAATCCACCATATAGCTGTCTTTCATGTAAAGAAGCCATTTTTTCATCGAGTCGTAGTGTTTGAGTATTGGCTCCATGTTGTTGTATTGATTGTACAGCATGTTGGCAATAATGATATAAGCGGCAGGCCATGTTACATCATCGTTGTAAATAGCCCAATAATTGGGGGCTACAGCGGGAATGCTCCCGCTTTCGCGCTGCGATTCTTCAATATCGTCCAGCCATTTGGCATAAAGGTTGTTGTTGTTAAAGACAAAACTTTCACCTAACGAACCGGTGGCACGGTCGCCCAACCAACCCATCCGTTCGTCCCGTTGCGGGCAGTCGGTAGGCATCCCTCTGTAATTACCGCGTATGCCCCAGTATGCGTTTTTATAAATTTGATTCAGAACAGGGTCGGATGTTTCAAACGTTCCTGTCGTTTCCATTTCATCATACAATACTTTTCCTTCAAAGTCTTTGAGAGAAGGTTTGCCGGGATAACCCGTGATTTCAACATACCTAAACCCGTGATACGTAAAAACAGGCTCCCAGGATTCGCCGGAAATACCTTTCAACGTATATTTGTCCGTTACTTCCGCACTCCTGAGATTGTCCAAATACAATGTTCCGTCCGGCTTGAGCGTTTCGGCAAAGCGTAGTGTCACGCAATCGCCTTTCTTGCCTTTCGCGTGTATTTTCAATCGCCCGACCATGTTTTGCCCCATATCCAGTATATATTTCCCGGAGTCCGGTTTGGTAATGGCAACCGGTTTGATGATTTCCATAACCCGTATGTTGGGATTGATTTGCGCTTCTAATACTCCTCCGGGAGAAGTGGTTTGTTCGGCTTGTAACCAGTTGTCGGCATCAAAGCCGTTTTGATTCCAACCTGGCATTTCTTTGTTTGCATCGTATTCTTCGCCGTCGAACTCATTGTTGGCGCGTATCGGTCCGTCTGCCGTAACTTTCCAGGTGGTATCGCTTATGACCGCCTGCTTGTTTCCGTCGGCATATTCTATTTCCAACTGCATGATCATTTTCGGAAATCCGAAATGCTTAACACCGTTAGGACGCATGGTAAAGAAACGACCATTGCCCAAAACAACTCCCAGCGTGTTGGTCTTTTTTTGAATATATTTGGTTACGTCAAGCGTATTGTATTTGATGGATTTGGTATAATCCGTCGGAGTAGGAGCAAGTTCTTGGTCGCCAATTTCTTTTCCATTGATATATAATTTATACAATCCGAGCCCGGAAATGTATAATACCGCTCTGTCCACTGTCTTTTCCGAAGTAAATTCTTTGCGGAAGTAACGCGCAGACAGTCTTGTATGCGACGCATCGGGACGATCGTACTCGAAACTTTTGTCCAACCCCGTCCATTGTGCCTGCCAATCGGAATCGTTGAGCAATCCCATCGTCCAGCAGGCTGATTTGCTCCATGCGCTTTCGCCTTTGTTGGTGGTTACTTTTACTTTCCAAAAACATTGTGCGCGGCTTTCAAGCGGTTTTCCTTCATACGAAACTTGGCAAGATACATCCGAAGAGACAATGCCGGAGTCCCACAAATCACCTTCATCGTTATTCAGTTTTTTCGGCGAAGAAGCCACTATAATACGGTATTTCGTCTGGTAAATGTCGCGTTGCGAACCGATAATTTCCCAACTCAGACGTGGGTTGGAGCAGTCAATGCCGAGCGGATTGTTCCGCATCTCGCAACGTAAGCCTATCAATTCCACCGGAGCTTTTTGCAGGCAAGAGCAAGGAGATACGATCACTGCCAGCAAGCAGATAAATGTAAATCTGAAATGTTTCATGTTTTTTTAATATATTTGAGTTTTGTCCTTTCACTTCATAGTATTGCGCTCATTTCTTATATCGGCAAAGATGCTAAAAAGAATTGAGATGAGCAAAAAAAACGGATTAAAGTTGAGTGTAAAAACTTCGTTGGAGATGAAAGTTAAAAAATATCCAAATGTTTTGTGCAATTAAACACAAACATATATCTTTGCCTCGCTTTTTGAGAGAAAGCATGATGCATGATGAAAAGAGTAAATTGTCCTATGGTGTAATGGTAGCACAACAGTCTTTGGTTCTGTTTGTCTAAGTTCGAATCTTGGTAGGACAACGCGTAGATTCTATAACCCACTGTAAATCAACAAAACACAGTGGGCTTTTTTATACAAAATAATCACTTGTAACCTGATTGACAAAACCTTACGATTAGCATACTTTTTACATCACCACCTGAAATGGAACATTATCTATGCTTAATCAGCACCCCCCCTATGTTTCTTTGTACACCCGTATTTGGCTATAATGTGTAACAGGTTGACTTTTACGATATAACACAATGAAGATTATTGCCGTTGGTATGAATTATGCATTGCACAATAAAGAGTTGGGCAATGTACCGGACGAAAATCCGGTTATCTTTATGAAACCGGATTCTGCCATATTGAAAAATGGAAATCCTTTTTTCATCCCCGACTTTTCCAATGAGGTGCATTATGAAACGGAAGTTGTGGTGCGCATCTGCAAATTAGGCAAGAACATTGCTTTGCGTTTCGCACACCGCTATTATGATGCGGTAACGGTGGGCATTGACTTTACCGCCCGCGACCTGCAACGAGAGCTTCGCCGGAAAGGGAATCCCTGGGAATTATGCAAAGGGTTTGACAGTTCTGCTGCTATCGGAACATTTGTTCTCAAAGAACAATTTCCGGATATCCGGCAACTGAACTTCCACCTGACCATTGATGAAAAAGAAGCGCAAAGAGGATGTACGGCGGATATGATCTTCGGGATAGAGGATGTAATAGCTTATGTCAGCCGGTTCGTTACGCTGAAAATAGGCGATTTGTTATTCACCGGAACTCCTGCGGGGGTAGGGGAAGTTAACGTAGGAAACCATTTACAGGGATATTTGGAAGGAGAAAAGCTGTTGGATTTTTATATCCGGTAAAATCAAACTAGTTGATTCGTTTTCGAATCCGGAAACACTATTGCGGGTTTAAAGGCTTTGGCTTCTTCAAAGTCCATCATTGCGTAAGAGATAACAATAATAATATCGTCGGGCAATGCCCTGCGTGCCGCCGCTCCGTTGAGGCAAATTCTTCCGGAGCCGCGCTCGCCTTTTATGATATAAGTTTCAAAACGTTCTCCATTGTTATTATTGACAATGCTTACCTTTTCACCCGCTATCAGGTTGGCAGCATCCATTAAATCCTCGTCAATCGTGATGCTCCCTACGTAATTCAGGTTGGCTTCCGTTACACGTACACAATGTAATTTCGATTTTAACACTTCGATCATCATAAATACTTCGTTTGTTTTAGGGTTTAAAGTTCCCTGTATTTGACGTTGTCTATTAAGCGAACTTCTTCACAAAACACGGCGATACAACCTACCACATGGAGGGCTTCATCCCAACTTCTTACCTTCTGCAAGGTATCCCCGTTCACTATCTCAAAATATTCCAAACGCAAAGCAGGGACTGCTGCAATATCCTCTTTCACCGTTTGAAGGACTTCATCTATCGAATGATTAACGGCAAGTGTCCGGCTTTTGAATAAGATGTGAGAAATCTCCCGCGCATGTTCACGCCCGGCAATGGAGAGGCGCGTGTTCCGGCTACTCATGGCAAGCCCGTCTTTCTCACGAACAATAGGGCATCCGGTTATCTCAATGTCATACTTCAATTGACGAGCCATCTCACGGATAATCGTTAACTGCTGGAAATCTTTTTCCCCGAAATACGCCCTGTGAGGCTGTACTGCGTCAAACAACTTGCTTACAATCTGGCATACCCCGTTGAAATGTCCCTGACGGAAAGCTCCTTCCATGACGGTATCTAAAGGTGAGTAGTCAAACCGGCGGGTATCCGGTTGGGGATACATTTCCTCCACCGAAGGCGCAAATACGTATGATACTCCCGTATCCGCAAGCAACTGGCAGTCTGTTTCCAAGGTACGGGGATAGTTAAGTAAATCGTTTTTATCGTTAAATTGGGTTGGGTTGACGAATATGCTCACTACGGTTATGTCGTTTTCTTTTACACTGCGTTCTACTAATGAGATATGTCCTTCGTGCAAAGCCCCCATCGTAGGTACAAACCCTATCTTCTTGTTTTGAGATTTTTGAATGGACAACTCGGCTTGCAGGTCTTTTATCAGATATATTACCTTCATTGTTATTTAAGCTAAATCCGTACAATCAACAAGTCATTGCTAACCATCAACGGTTCATTGCTGAAACGGTGCAAAGATACATCATTATTTGCCATATAGCAACGCCTGAGATAGATAAAATCAATGTGCAAGGTTAAATCTTCCCTTCTCGTTCCAATTCCGCTTTCGATTTACTCATGGTTACAAAATAGACCCCTATAAATACCAAAGCAACAGCCAATCCATTTTGCCACCCGAAGGTGTCCATTCCAAGTGCTACGGCAAACAAAGTGGCAACGATAGGTTGCACGTAGCTATACATGCTTACGATGGTAGGGCGAAGCAAACGCTGTCCCGTCATTATAAAAATGTAGGCTAAAAAAGTGGCTCCAAATACTATATATCCGATTTTTATAAACATTTCCGGCGATACGGAAGCAAAATCAATAGAAACAATGTCGTGGTATGAAAAGGGTATAAAACAAATTGAAGCATATATGAACATCCATTTGCTAATCGTAATCGCCGAATATTTACCGATGAGGTCTTTAAAGACAGTGAGATAAATAGCAAAGCTTAATTGACTGATTAAACAGAAAATATTCCCGAGAAAGTTATTGGAACCGGTTATACCCGATGTACGATGACCGAAAATTAAAATTAAAGCGCCGATGGCTCCGATAAAAATGCCCAACACTTTTTTATTGGTAATGGGTTCACGCAGATAGATGGCTGCAACAATCATGGTAATAATAGGAGTGGCAGTTGCCATGATAGAGGCTTCAATGGGCGAAGTAAGCGATAGCCCAAGCACGGAAAACCCCTGATTGAACACGACACAAAACAGCGCAGCAAAAAAAAGCCGCAACATGTCTTTAGGGTCTACATGCTCTTGAGGCAGAAACAATGAAAACAACCAGAAAGCAAGGGCTGCTCCCACTATTCGAAAAGTATTGAGTGAAAATGCGGAAAATTCGGCTAATACGCTCTTACCGATAGGAGCATACAACCCCCATATAGCATTTGCTGCAAAAACCGTGGCATGTCCTTTGAAACTTCTGTCGGTTGTCATAGGTAGCATCTCAGCCATTGATACTTTCGATATACCCTAAAATCTCTTCACGTCCCAACTTTGTTTGGGCAGAAGAAACAAAATACGGAGGGAGTTCTTCCCATTGTTCCGACAGTTTCTCAAGACAGGTTGTTACATTGTCATGAAGTTTACTACTGCTCAGTTTATCTGCTTTGGTAAAGACGATAGAAAAAGGAATACTGTTTTCACCCAACCATTCCAGAAATTCCAAATCAATCTTCTGCGGTTCCAAACGAGAATCCATGAGCACAAACAAATTGGTCATTTGCTCACGTTCCAAGATATAATCTTCGATAAGGGTATGTATTTGTTGTCGGCTTTTATGTCCTCGCTTGGCATAACCGTATCCCGGAAGGTCTACCAGATACCATTCTTTATTGATGAGGAAATGATTGATAAGCAATGTTTTTCCGGGAGTAGAAGAAGTCATCGCCAACCCTTTCCTTGCGGTAAGCATATTAATCAAACTTGACTTTCCTACATTGGAACGACCGGTAAAGGCATATTCCGGAAGATTCCCCCCCGGACACTTCGCCACCTCCGTGTTACTTATAATAAACTCCGTATTTTTTATTATCACCTTTTTTCATGCTATCTATGCGATTCGGTATTTGCCGATTCTCAAACAGGAGATTCTATGCTTCTTCTACCGTATCAAATTTTAGCTTGTCGCTATCGTCTCGCTTTTCATAATACTGTTTTCTTAACGGGTTACGATGAATCATCTTCTCGTTGCGACGACAGCGAAAGATGTCGATAGCCGCATAAACAGCTTGGCGGAAAGATTCTTCACTTGCTATCCCTTTTCCGGCAATATCATAAGCCGTACCATGTGCGGGAGATGTGCGGATAATGGGTAACCCTGCCGTATAATTTACTCCTTCATCCATTGCCAACACTTTGAAAGGTACTAATCCTTGGTCGTGATACATAGCCAGAATACCGTCAAAAGCAGTATAATTACCTGACCCCATAAACCCATCGGCAGGATAAGGTCCGTAACATAACAAACCTTTTGCCTTCATCTCTTCAATAGTGGGTATAATGATTTCCTGTTCCTCTTTGCCCAACAGTCCTTCGTCTCCGGCATGCGGATTTAAAGACAGCACAGCGATGCGCGGACAACTGATACCGAAATCATGCTTTAATGCTCCGTCGAAGATAGACAGCTTTTCCTTCATGCGTTCTTTAGTAACGTTCGATGCAATTTCACTTACCGGAATATGTCCCGTTATCAATGCGACACGAAAAGCATCTTTCATCAATATCATAAGTGATTTCTTGCCGTTCCCCATCTTTTCTTCGATATATTCCGTATGTCCCGGAAAAGAAAAGTTTTCCGATTGGATGGTATGTTTGTTAATCGGGGCGGTTACAAGTACGTCAATGAATCCCGCTTTATATTCTTCAAGAGCTTTTTCCAACGCATGAAGAGCCGCTTTACCGGCTTCGGGGTCGGGCTTTGAGAATTCTACCTTTATTTCATCGTCCGTACAATTTATCACACTAAGTTTATTGTAAGCCGCTTCGGAAGCCGATGATACAATACTGAAATTGACAGGCAGATTCAACGATTTACGGTGATAGGAAGTAACTTTAGGAGAACCGTAGATAATGGGGGTACATAGTTCCAACATCGCAGGGTCGGCAAATGTCTTCAATATTACTTCGTAACCGATTCCGTTAATATCTCCTTGGGTAATACCCACTCTTATCTTATGCTCTTCCATGTTTTCTTTTTCACAAAACTACGATATCACCGTAACACTTCGTTTGTATTCTTTGGTAATTTATGTTAATCCTTTTCTTTCTTGCTTTCTATTCGCTGTAGAAAGCATACCGCATGCTGCCCAAATATCCTCTCCGCGTGATGCCCTGATGGTGGCAAAAGTGCCATGAGAGGTAAGATAATCCCGAAACTTTAACATGGTTTCCGGTTCGCTGCCTTCAAGTTCCACGTCAGGAACAGGGTGAAAACGTATCAGGTTCACCCGGCAATCAAATCCACGAAGTAGTTTGACAAGCTCTTTGGCATAAACCAACGAATCATTCATCTCTTTGAACAATATGTATTCAAAAGAAAGACGGCGTTGTCTATTGAAATCGTATTGTTTGAGCAAATTGATTACCTCGGTTATTGAATACGCTTTTTCCGCCGGTATCAAACTCATTCGTTGTGCGGGCAAGGGTGAATGTAAACTGACAGCCAACCGGCAAGTGCTTTCTTCAATAAATCTTTTCAGACCTTTCTCTAAACCGATGGTAGAAAGAGTTATCCGTTTCGGACTCCATGCGTAGCCGTACGCAGAAGTCATTATCTCCAATGCTTTCAATACTTCGTCCGCATTATCCAAAGGTTCGCCCATACCCATTAGTACAACGTTGGTCAATTTATTGCGTTCGGGTAAGGAATGAATTTGATTCAGTATTTCGTTTGCCGTCAAATTGGCTGAGAAACCTTGTTTCCCCGTCATACAGAACTTACAATTCATTTTGCAGCCTACTTGCGAAGAAATACAAAGTGTGGCACGATCATCATCGGGGATGTACACCGCTTCTACAAAATCGTTTTCTCCCGTATGATACAAATATTTGACAGTTCCGTCCGGCGAACGTACATTGTCAACCGGACGATTGTATCCAACCTCATACTCTTCTTTCAGAAGCGCGCGATATTTCAAAGAAAGATTGGTCATCTCGTCCACAGAAACCACCTTTTTGTCGTATAGCCACGATGCAATTTGCTTCGCCGCATATCCGGGCATACCGAGACTCCGGGTTACCGTTTGCAGTTCAAGCAATGTTAAACCTAAAAGAGGTTGTAAAGACATACGGGTAGTGTCAATACAAGTATCATCCGGCTACTACATCAAAGGATATTTCTACAGACACTTCTTTATGAAGTTTAACTGAAGCCTTGTACGAACCTATCGTTTTTACCGTTTCTTTAATGAGAATTGTTTTTCTATCAATTTCAAAACCCAGCTTAGCCAATTCTTCCGCAATTTGGATGTTGCTTACAGAGCCAAAGATGGTACCGGTTGAACTTACTTTGGTAGCTATGGTTAATGATACGTTTTCCAGTTTCGTCACTATCTCTTCGGCATTCTTTTTTATCTGTTCAAGTTTGTGAGCGCGTTGTCTCAAATCTTCAGCCAATACTTTTTTTGCAGTTGGAGAAGCGATAACGGCTTTTCCGGAAGGGATCAAATAATTGCGACCATAACCGGATTTTACCGTTACAATGTCATTTTTATAGCCTAAACTTGCTATGTCTTCTTTCAGTATAATTTCCATCTTTACCTTCCTTCTATTATTTCATCAAATCCGTTACATAAGGCAATAATGCCAAGTGGCGCGCCCGCTTTACCGTTTGTGCTATCCTGCGTTGGTATTTCAAAGAAGTACCCGTAATACGGCGTGGAAGTAGTCTACCCTGTTCGTTCAAAAACTTCTTTAAGAATTCGGGGTCTTTATAATCTATATACTTAATACCGCTTTTCTTAAAACGGCAATATTTTTTCTTTTTAACGTCTACGGAAGGCGGAGTCAAATATCTGATTTCCGATTGATTTTGTTGTTGTATCATGATTCGCTTTCTACTTTTTTGTTTAATTTCAGATTTCTTCTTTTTTGAGCGTATTCCGCAGCATACTTATCCATACGGAAAGTCAAGAAGCGTATGACACGTTCGTCACGGCGGAAACTTACTTCCAACTTTGCAATGGTTGTAGGATTGGCTTTAAACTCTATCAATTGATAGAATCCGGTAGATTTCTTTTGAATGGGGTAAGCTAATTTTTTCAATCCCCAATTTTCTTCATTAATAATCTCAGAGCCTTCACCTAAGAGAATATCTTTGAATTTTTCTACCGCTTCCTTCATCTGAACATCAGATAAAACGGGAGTTAAAATGAAAACGGTTTCGTATTGATTCATACAGACAGTTAATTAATAATTATTTTATCACTATTACGGGCGCAAAGATAGAATATTTGAGTTGAAACGAAAAAAAAACAGTATTATTTTTGCGGACGTACATTCAAGTTGTTTTTTTAGGTTCTGTGAATAACATCTATTCCCGTCGGAAAACAGAGAGGCAGATCAAGGAATATAAGAGGTATGATTGCGGATAATCATTTAATAAGTTGCTTATATTCAGTTGTTTGCCAAATTCTTTCATTACGTATTCTCCTGATTTACAGAACGGTAGCAATTCCTTAGCGTCATTCTACGACCTATCCGACAGGTAACAAGCTGGTAACCACAGGTAAACTACGACACAGGGTCGTAGCTAGGTCGTAGATACCTCGTAGTTACCTCGTAGATACCCCATAGATACTCTGTAAAAAGGACATGAAAAGGACGTAAAATTAACAATAGGATGACAAAGATATACGAAGAAAATATAGTTGAAGAAAGTAGTTGTTCGCTTTTCCGGCGATTCGGGCGACGGCATGCAGTTGGCAGGCAGCATCTTCTCCAATTTATCAGCCGTATTGGGGAACGATATTTCTACATTTCCCGATTATCCGGCGGAGATACGCGCTCCACAAGGCACGCTTAGCGGGGTGTCCGGTTTCCAGGTACACATTGGTGCAAAGAAGGTTTACACTTCGGGAGATAAATGCGATGTGTTGGTGGCAGGGACTCCTTTACCCTGAAAGACTTGGAAAAGGCTTTATATACGACCGATGACCCTTTCGTCGAATTAGGCTTGCGCAATGAAGTGATTGATGTTCCGATTTCTTCGACGTGCAGAGACAGTCTGGCAGATAGCGGTCTGGACAATAAGACGATTTTGCGTTGCAAGAATATGTTTGCCTTGGGGATTGTGTGCTGGTTGTTCAATCGTCCGTTGGATGATGCCATGCACGCACTCAGGGATAATAATATTATATAATGTGAAACGTCGTGGATATGACCTTACGGGACAAGGTGCGGATACGATTTCCGTATGATTTCCATATATTCCTTAGGCAGTTCTTTGAGGCGAACCGGCTTATCCTGCGGACGGGTTTGTTTTTGATTGATTTCACCCATTAAACTCCACTTGCGGGTCATTTCCTGAGGTTCCTGCGCTTTTACATCATATCGTGTAAAATCAATAACTTGTTCGGGTTGTTGGTTCATCTGCCAGTCTTTCAAAAGTGCTAACCGGAAATCCTTGTTCATGAACCAACGTATTTTTTTGTTGTAATCCGAACCGCCTATACCGGAGCCTTGTTCTTCAAAACGATAGTCGAAGCTGTTGTCTTTATAATGTTCACGCCACAGCAGTCCGAATTCTCCCTGTGTGATGAATACCACATCCGACCAACGCCTTTTTATCTCCGACAGCCAGTCAGTAATACTCGGATAGGTGGAATCCGACAGACACACTTCCCAACAATCTGTGACCCAGGAAAAACCGTTCAAATCGAATCCTTTGTCGAAATGAATCGCAGTGGTATGCATCATTTCCTTTAACCCAGTCAATTTGCCATAAGTCATAATCGTTTCTATCGGACCTACTCCCATCCGGCTGTTAAACCCTTCGGTAAACCCATTCCTGCGACCTGCTAGAAAATCCACCGTCCAACCGTCTAGATTGACGCAATCAATGAAATCGTCTTTTCCCTGTGCCGGCTTGCAGAAATGCTCTTTCGAAGGGTAATAGGGGTAGGATACCGCACCGTCGCCATCCTGATTGTCAATCGAAAACTGACTCCAAATATTTCCCTGACAGACATGGATGCCTTCTTTTTCCGCCAGATATTGCTGGTTCTTAGCCGATAGGAAACCGGCCACCACGCTTTGCGGACGGAAACCGTTGCCGACTATTTCGCTTACCCGCGCCAATCCTTCATGCAGGTCTTGGTTTACCTGCTCTACAGAATTATAGGCATTGGCAAAATATGCGCCGGGGATAAATGTTATATCATCTCCATATTGATGATGATAACCGACCACCAGCTCACGGATTTGCCGGTAATTGGCAGACGTGTCGTGTAAAGCCAGCCAACTGAATGACCACGTGATTCTCGCACCCGGAAAACCGGCTTCCACGGCTTCACGAAAGGCAACCACCCGTTCCGGGGTATGATAGGTGCGTTCATCAACTCCCACATTTTTATCCCGGGCAACTTCAATCTGATTGACACGAATAACCGTGTTAAGGGTTAAAAAACGGTGTCCCATCAATTCCGCAGGAACTTGTTGGCGATTACCCTGCCCCTGTACCGGAACGAGGCTGCAAAAACATACAACAACTGCAATTAATTTCAAATTGTTCATGGTTATTCAATGTATAAAATGTTTATAACTTGTCTTTTACTGAAAATTGATATTCTCCTGACCCCAGTATTATGGATGTTTTCGATCCCTTCACCAAATAGGGAGGCATTTTCTCTGAAACGCCTTCAATCGAAATCTTTTTCGGATCATTTGTGGGTAAGACGACGGTAGCTGTTGAGTTTACAGGGATTTTGACCGTAAGAAAGAACTGTCCGTTTTCTTGATGCAAAGATAGAAAATATTTACTAACCTTGATTTATTTAGTAAAAAAATCAAAATTCGGCAGATTCAACTCTCCGCTTTCAACTCTATGGAATCTTTGCGTAAGGGAGATTTTCGTCCTAATGTCTTCTTTCTTTTCACAAATCGACAACGGGATGATTGTGTATAATCTTTTTGTATCTTCGCATCAATTTAATTCAAAATTAAAAAGTTATGCCTAACATCAATAACACGGTTGCCTAATGACGATGAGAAGCCAAAAGACAAACCCATGGACGTGGATTCCCTCCCTATATTTTGCACAAGGTCTGCCATATATAGCTGTGATGACAATGGCGGTCATTATGTACAAACGGATGGGACTTTCAAATACGGATATTGCCCTTTACACCGGTTGGTTATATTTGCCTTGGGTAATCAAGCCGTTATGGAGTCCGTTTGTCGATTTAATCAAGACAAAACGTGCATGGGTGGTTGCCATGCAAGGGTTTGTGGCAGCAGGCTTTGCGGGTATTGCTTTCTTTATTCCTGCAGATCATTATTTGCGCACAACGTTGGCGTTCTTTTGGCTATTGGCTTTCAGTTCGGCTACACACGATATTGCTTCCGACGGATTTTACATGCTGGGATTGACCTCCGGAGAACAATCCTTTTTTGTGGGTATTCGCAATACTTGTTACCGCTTGGCTACTATTTTCGGGCAGGGTGTATTAGTTATGTTTGCCGGATGGATGGAGGAAGGAATCATTTTTCCTTCTCTTAAAGGGAATATTCCACTGGCATGGAGCATTGTGTTTTACCTCTTGGCAGCTATCTTTATCGGGCTTACCTTATATCATCATTGTATCCTTCCTTATCCGGCAAGCGATACGAAGAAAGAAGGACTTGGCACGAGTAAGTTGTTAAAAGACTTTTTCCTGACGTTTGTTACCTTCTTTAAAAAAAAGAATTTGGGATTGATGCTTTTCTTCCTGCTTACCTATCGCCTGGGGGAATCACAACTTATCAAAATGGCTTCTCCGTTTTTGCTCGACAGTACCGAAAAAGGCGGATTGGGTTTGCCGACCTCTATGGTGGGGATGATTTACGGCACGTTTGGAGTCATCGCTTTGTTGGCAGGGGGGATCATCGGTGGGTTGGTAATATCCCGCCACGGTTTCAAGAAATGGATTATCCCTATGGCATTATCCCTGAATATAACAGACTTGTTTTATGTATATATGGCTGCAACCGTTCCCGATACTATTTGGATTACTTCCACGCTGGTGGCTTTGGAACAATTCGGTTATGGCTTCGGATTTACAGCATACGCACTATATCTTATCTATATGGCGGATGGCGAGCATAAGACAGCTCATTACGCCATTGGCACGGGGTTCATGGCATTGGGCATGATGATTCCGGGGATGGCGGCAGGTTGGATAGAAGAAATGTTGGGTTATACAAACTTCTTTGGTTGGGTATGTATCTCTACGATACCCGGTATTGTTGCGTCCTTCATTATACGAAATAAAATAGACGCCTCGTTTGGAAAGAAAAAGAGAGTGATAAAAACATGATACTGATAGCCGATAGTGGTTCTACAAAGACGGATTGGAGTATCGTAGAACAAGGACAATGCGTTAGACAAATTGGTACGAAAGGCATGAATCCCTATTTTCAGTCGGAAGAAGAAATCGGTAACGAGATAGACGGATCGTTGTTGCCACAATTCGAATCGAATGTGTTTGATGCTGTTTATTTCTATGGTGCGGGTTGTACGGCAGAGAAAGCTCCGATTGTAACTAAAATCATTTCCAAGCGAATAAAGGTAATAAACACGATAGAGGTATGCACCGATATGCTTGCTGCAGCGCGGGCGTTGTGTGGTCGCAAAACGGGAATTGCCTGCATTCTGGGAACGGGGTCTAACTCTTGTTATTACAATGGCACGGAGATAACCGACAATGTGCCTCCGTTGGGATTTATTTTAGGAGATGAAGGAAGTGGTGCGGTATTGGGTAAACTTTTAGTAGGAAATCTTTTGAAAAACCAATTAACGTTGGTGTTGAAAGAAAAGTTCCTAAAACAATACGGGCTGACTACGGGGGAGATTATTGAGCATGTATATCGCCAACCGTTTCCCAATCGTTTTTTGGCAAGCCTCTCGCCTTTCCTTGCGGAGAATATCCATGAACCGGCGGTACACACTTTGGTCTTAAACAGTTTCAAGGCTTTTTTAAAACGGAATGTGATGCAGTATGATTATCTTACTAATAAAGCAGGCTTTATTGGGTCAGTAGCGCATTATTACAGAGAAATACTTATGGAAGCAGCCACCGAAACAGGTGTACAGGTAGGCAAGATTATGAGAAGTCCAATGGAAGGATTAGTGGAGTTTCATACAAAAAAATAACATGATGAATAAACAGGTAGAGGTGAAGTTGGAAAATATTCGTGCTATAAAAAAAGCGAATATCATTTTAGATGGTATAACCGTTCTTACCGGAGAAAACGGATGCGGAAAGAGTACTGTTTCAAAATTAACATACCACTTACTAAAAACTAATATTGATTATGATAAAATCATAGATAAAAGATTAAAGAATAAATTAGGTTCCATATATAGAATTTTGGATTCAATTATTATTGAATTGTCTGATTTTCTTGATAAAAGTGATTATGTAAAAATAAGACATCAATTTAGAATCATTCTTAAAGGAGATACCGAAATATACGAAATGGAGGAATCCATTCAGTTTGCTATAAATTTCTTAAGTGATTTGTTTAACACAATAGTAATATCAACTCCTAAAGAAAAGAGGCGATTAAAAAGGATTAAACGAATAATTAATGATAGTATCAAATTAGAAAATGGAGATGCTGATATAGCAGAGTCGTTAGTGAAACTTCAATCATCTATTAATGATTTGGTTGGCAATGCTTATAAATTGAAAGAAGCCCGATCGGTTTCTATTTTGACAGAAACATTAGACAATGTTTTTTATGATACTCAACTTCCTACATCATATAATTTACATGAATATGGTAGTCCGATAATTGATAATAAAAAACTTCTCCTTTTACAATCTGTCAGTAATATAGCATATATTGATACCCCAATGATTCTCGGAATGAATTTTAGGGGAGATGAAAGATTGCATTGGGATGATATTAATGTTTTGTTGAAAAATAAAATTGGTATTAACACGAACGATACTATAGACTCTGTTTTTAAAAATGAAATGTTAGATGGAGATATTAATCGTGAGAAAGATGACATTTTTAATGAAGGATTTCAATATAAAAGAACAGATGGCAGAGTATTCAACTTATTGGAATGTGCGACAGGCTTAAAATCATTTGCTATCCTTCGGATATTATATAAAAATGGTTTCTTGCATGATAAGACATTACTAATTATTGATGAGCCCGAAGCTCATCTACATCCTCAATGGGTGGTTGAATATGCCCGCCTGATTGTGCTTTTAAATAAAGAACACGGCGTAAAATTCTTAATTGCCAGCCACCATCCCGATATGATAAGTGCCATAAAATATATATCCGAAAAAGAAAAAACAAGTTCCATTCTACATTTTTACTTGGCAGAAAAAGTTGATAACTCTTTTGAATATGAATACAGGGATTTAGGAACAGATATTGAAGACATATTTTCATCGTTTAATATCGCTTTTGACAGAATAGATTTGTATGGAGTTACAGAATAAATGGAAATATTGTGAAGCCACCACTTGCGAACATAATTTGGCAATAAAACATCCGGACTGTATTGAAAGTATTCATGCCGTTATACGTAATGAGGGTGGCAAGAAATCTTTTTTTAAAACAGAAAAGTGTCTTAACTTGGATAAAATAGAAACAAAGCAGGCGCAGGAAAAGAAACAAGAAATTAAAGCAACAATGGATTGTTCATTTGGTATTTCTCATGGAAAACAGAAAAGAATGATTCTTTGTGAATACCGTTTGAGATATAAAAACGTTAATAACCTAAGTAAAACGGAATTGGACTCAAAAATAACTCATTCTAAAAACTTATTAGGAACTACTTACGTTATACATAACTGCTACTTATTTGTATTTAATCCTGAAATTAAAAAACAAGCTATCCATAGATTAAGATGGTTATACAATGGTAGTAAAAATAGAGAAGTAATAGATATTAATAAATTAAAATAGTTTTATTTTTAAGAATGGCATTTATCAAGATAACCGAACAACCCTCTCTATACAATGACCTCGAAAAGAAATCCGTCCGAGAACTTTTGGAAGCAATCAATGCCGAAGATCAAAAAGTAGCATTCGCCGTTCAAAAGGTAATCCCACAAATAGAAAAGCTTGTTAATCAAATTGTTCTCCGTATGAAACAAGGCGGACGACTTTTTTATATGGGAGCGGGTACAAGCGGGCGATTAGGCGTGCTCGATGCTTCGGAAATACCTCCTACTTTTGGTATGCCTCCCACATTGGTTATCGGACTGATTGCCGGCGGAGATACGGCGTTGCGCAATCCGGTGGAGAATGCCGAAGACGATACGGAACGTGGTTGGCAGGAACTTACGGAACACAATGTGACGGAAAGAGATACCGTTGTTGGCATTGCAGCTTCGGGAACTACATCTTATGTAACAAGTGCGTTGCGTACCGCTCGTGAACACGGCGTTTTAACGGGATGCATCACCGGTAACCCCGATTCGCCAATGGCAGCGGAAGCCGATATTCCTATTGAAATGATTGTAGGACCGGAGTTTATAACGGGAAGTTCACGAATGAAATCCGGTACGGGGCAGAAGATGATTTTGAATATGATTACCACTTCGGTAATGATTCAACTCGGTCGTGTAAAAGGTAACAAAATGGTTCATATGCAACTCAGTAACCAAAAATTAGTGGATAGAGGTACACGTATGATTGTCGAAGAACTCGGGCTGGATTATGAACAAGCAAAATCATTGTTATCAGTGCATGGATCGGTAAAGAAGGTAATAGAAATTTACAATCAAAACAAGAGGATTTAACCATGAAAAAGATATCTTTGATCAATACTATTTTTTAACATTACTTTTTTTCTTAGCCAATATTTAGACTCTATGTAATAGTTATTATCTAATTTTGTGGCTTTTACAATATTATGCGTATGAAGCAAATATATCGTCAATATATTATCCTCTTTTTTCTGTTATTGTCTGTTCCTAACACATTTGCTCAATTGAAAGGAGTTGTTACAGATTCTATTACCCACGAACCTCTAATGTATGTTTCCGTTTATTATGAAGGGAAAGGTGTGGGTGGTATGACAGCTATGGACGGGAGTTACCAAATACCGGTACACAAGGAATGGAACGAAGTTACCTTCTCCGCCATAGGATATACAACCAAAGTAATCACTATCCATTCGAAAATAAAAGAACTTAACGTGCAGTTACTCCCGTCCGACATTCAATTGGGTGAAGTTACGATAAAACCTCAAAAAGAACATTATTCCCGCAAAAACAATCCTGCCGTCGAGTTTATGCGTAAGGTAATTGCCCATAAGTCGTCGAAAAGATTGGAGGAGAACAACTATTATCAGTACGACAAGTACCAAAAGATGAAAATGTCACTCAATGATGTAACACCGGAAAGCTTGCAAAAGGGTATCTACAAAAAAATGCCTTTCCTGATAGACCAAATAGAAATCTCTCCCGAATCGCAAAAGTTCATTTTGCCCGTCTCCATAAAAGAAACCGCCTCACAGTACATTTACCGCAAAGAACCCAAAAGCGAAAAGACTCTTATCAGAGGAGTAAATTCTACGGGAATAGAAGATTTTCTCTCAACAGGAGATATGGTAGGAACTGTTTTGACCGACATGTTTACGGAAATCAACATCTATGACAACGACATCCGTTTGTTTGACAATCGTTTTGTCAGTCCCATTTCTTCTATTTCCGCCATTTCTTTCTACAAGTTCTATCTCATGGATACGGTAATGGTAGGGAAACACGAGTGCGTACATCTCACATTTGTACCCCAAAACTCCCAAGATTTCGGTTTTACCGGACATTTGTACGTACTCAACGACTCCAGTTACGCCGTAAAACGATGCACCATGAACTTACCTCAAAAAACAGGAGTAAACTATGTGGACAGGCTGGACATTATCCAGAATTACGAGTTAA
>SNRY01000145.1_pt1 | contig 26111 bp, 12 predicted proteins | sample 4693421 | NCBI WGS metagenome assembly SNRY01 (sample SAMN11003215, study PRJNA524138) | termite gut metagenome | isolation source: Bacteroidetes bacterial symbionts from single cell of protist host amplifed... | host: Streblomastix strix ... | reverse complement strand
TAAACCAAGACGTGGTTACTGCAGGTGGAATTCATGGAAAAATTAAAGAAATCAAAGACGACTGCGTGGTGCTTGAAATAGCTGCCAACGTGAAAATTACAATAGAAAAGGGTTCTGTTTTTGCAGCAGCCGCTGACATAAAGGCAAATCAAAAATAAGCCTGTTAAGAGACAGGCTTTTAATAACCAACCCACACACCCTAATACGTAACGTTAATCTCTAATGGTTCTCAAAATAGGCATTACGGGTGGAATTGGTAGTGGCAAAAGCGTGGTATCCCATTTGTTTGAGCTGATGGGAGTTCCAGTTTATATTTCCGATAAGGAATCTAAACGCTTAACCGTTTCCAATCTTTCTATTCGTACAGAATTGATAGCTTTACTCGGCGAGGATGTGTATCACAACGGGGAGTTAAACAAGCCTTTGCTAGCTTCTTTTCTGTTTGAGAATCCTGACCGGGCTAAAACGATAAACAGCATCATTCACCCGCGGGTACGGGCAGATTTTCAAGAATGGGTAGCTGCCCGCTCCGGTTATTCCGTATTGGCTATTGAATCGGCTATTTTGATAGAAGCCGGTTTTGCACATGAGGTTGATGTAACGGTGATGGTTTATGCGCCTGCAGAACTCCGGTTGGAACGTGCTATGAAACGTGATTCTTCTTCGCGTGAATTGATTTTGAAACGCATTCAAAATCAAATGTGTGATGAAGAAAAGAGAGAATTAACCGATTATGTTATCTTTAATGATGGCAAAACGCCTTTGATACCTCAAGTAGAATCGTTGTTCAAGGGGCGATTCTGTCCCAATACTCCTACTTTATCTAATAAATATTAACCATAAAACTATTGAAACTTTATGTTGAAGACTATTCTGTCTATTTCTGGAAAATCAGGGTTGTACAAATTGATTTCACGGGGGAAAAATATGCTGGTTGTAGAATCTATTTCTACAGATAAAAAGCGTTTTCCGGCTTATACCCACGAAAAAATTACTTCTCTGGCAGACATCGCTATATATATCGAAGACGGAGAAGTACCGTTGAAAGAGGTGCTAACATCTATCCAAGAGAAAGAAAACGGGGTAACCATACCTTTCGACATAAAAAAAGCTACCCCCGACGAACTTTGTGCGTATATGAGAGAGGTGCTTCCGAATTTCGATAAGGAAAGAGTGCGCATCACCGATATTAAGAAACTGTTTTCATGGTATAATATTCTTATAACAAACGATATTACAGATTTTAAAACGGAAGAAACAGACCAAGAAAAGAAAAACGTATGATAGCTGAGTTCGGGATAAGGCTATTAATTAGGGTGTTCCCCTATGGGTCGGGCTATCCGCTACAATCCTTTTTGTTCGTACCCTCACAAAAAGCATTTTCGCTGCTATCCCTAACGCCCATGCGGACTTCGCTACTAACTTGGCAAAGCAAACTCTTAGATTATTGACGGCTCATACCGGAATTATGAACGGCTCTTACGAGAATTATGAACGGTTCATAGGGAGAGTATGAACCGTTCTTACGGGAATATGAACGGTTCTTACGAGAGTATTGACGGTGCATACGAGAGTTATCTCGGTAGCCTTATCCCGAACTCAGCTTATTAAACCAATCCGGGTATGCCTTTCACCATAGGTATTTGATAAGAGATGAAAACAGTTCTAATCGCCATAGGGCGTACAGTTGAACAACATTACATTACTGCTGTCAACGATTACGTTCAGCGAACAAAGCATTTTATCTCTTTCGACTTGGAAATAATTCCCGAATTAAAGAATACAAAGAATCTGAATCAAGACTAACAAAAAGAAAAAGAAGGGGAACTTATCCTGAAATCCTTTCAACAGGGCGATGTTATCGTCCTGCTGGATGAATACGGGAAAGAGTTCCGTTCGTTGGATTTTGCCTATTGGATGGAGAAGAAAATGGCAACTGTCAGTAAGCGTTTGGTCTTTGTTATCGGAGGACCTTATGGATTTTCTCAGAAAGTGTATCAAGCGGCACACGAAAGAATATCATTGTCTAAAATGACATTCTCCCATCAAATGGTACGACTTGTCTTTGTGGAACAACTCTATCGCGCTATGACAATACTAAATGGAGGTCCTTATCATCATGAGTGAATGTCTTCGCAAGCTATGAATCTGCGAGTTCGATAACTTCCAAATCCCTAAACTCTCCTTTGTCTATGACAAACCGCACCAATGTGCGTACGTTATGAAACCCCGACTTTCCGGCAGCTCCGGGGTTGATATGCAATAAATTCAGCGTCTTATCGTACTTTACTTTTAATATATGGGAATGCCCACTAATGAAAAGCTTCGGAGGACGCACAAAAATGCTATCACGAATGGAAACATCGTATTTGCCAGGGTATCCGCCGATATGCTTTATCATCACATCAGCCTCTTCGACCATAAAACGCTCCACTTGCGGAAATATAGAACGAATCTCTTGCCCATCAATATTCCCATAAACTGCCCGGAAGGAACAAAAATCAGTAAACTTCTGCACGATTCCCACCGAACCAATGTCTCCGGCGTGCCATATTTCATTGCAGTCTTTAAAGTGGAACAAATATTTATCATCCCACCAACCGTGTGTGTCCGATAATAATCCTATCTTCGTCATGGTATCTTTATTTCTCGTAAAGATAACTATTTTGAATAAAAGGTATTATTGTGGAAAATAAATATTTGTTTCCGATAAACGGTTGCTTCGCGCTATAATAAGACTAATTATTTGTATTTACCCCAGTCCACGCTCTTCATATCTCCCGTTTGGTTCAATGCAGCGTGCATAGCCAATGCAGCTTGAATGCAATGCGGTGTTTGCCCTTTGCTTGCTATCTTCAGGTAATCCCAAAGAATCTGCCTGTAATCCGGGTGTGCACAATTCTCAATAATTGCGCGTGCCCTTTCTATCGGACTTTTCCCGCGGAGGTCTGCTATACCTTGTTCGGTGATAATAATGTTTACGGAGTGTTCATTGTGGTCGTGGTGAGAAACCATTGGAACAATGGAACTGATTTTTCCCCCTTTCGCCACAGACGGACAAGAGAATATCGAAATATAGGCATTGCGAGTAAAGTCGCCCGAACCGCCTACCCCATTCATCATTTTTATCCCGCCGATGTGGGTGGAATTGATGTTGCCGTAAATATCCGCTTCAATAGCGGTATTCATGGAGATAAGTCCTAACCTGCGAGCTATTTCGGGGTTGTTTGATATTTCGGACGGGCGTATGACCATCTTGTCACGGAAGAAATCCATATTATTATAAATCTCGTCCAACATTTCATTGGATACAGACAAGGAGCAGGTACTCCCAAACTTCACGCGCCCTTCTTTCATCAAACCGATAACAGAATCTTGAGTTACTTCCGTGTACATTTCAAAGTTAGGAATGGTCTTATCACGCCCTAAGGCTCCAAGCACTGCATTGGCGATATTGCCTACACCCGATTGTAGAGGCAAGAATGTAGAAGGAATGATTCCGCGCTTCATATCGGCAGCCAAGAAACTTGCTACATTCACACCTATTTGGTCGGTAATGGGGTCGCCAGGTGTAAACGGACGTGCTTCATCTTGTATATTTGTCTGCACAACGCCGACAATCTTCTTCGTATCTACTTGCAAATAAGGCGTTCCGATACGGTCACTTGGTTTATATATCGGTATTTCGCGGCGGTAAGGCGGGTCAAGCGGTTCGTAAACGTCATGCAAACCAATCATATTTTTGCTGTGCGCACTGTTCAGCTCTACAATAATATGGTCTGCCAAACGGCAAATGGTAGGAGTGATACCGCTACCGGCAGTAGGATAAATCTTTCCATCATCGGTTATTTCGCAAGCCTCCACAATAGCTACATTGACTTTGCCCATAAAACCGTAACGAAGTTCCTGCGCCATTTGTGAGAGGTGTATATCATTATACGCAATTTCGCCATTGTTCACCGCATTGCGAAAATCCGTGTTTGTGGTATAAGGGGCGCGATAACGAAGAGCTTTAACGCGGGATAATTTCCCGTCGCAAGAGTCCCCCGTAGAGGCTCCGGTAAAGATTCCTATTTGAAAAGGATTGCCTTTGGCGTGTTCTTCCTCCGCTATTCGGGCTACTTCAGCAATTACTATTTTGGGCGATCCGGCGGGAGTAAATCCACTGAGACCAACATTATAGCCGTGTTTGATGAAACTCGCAGCTTCGGCTGCAGTTATAAATTTGAGTGACATAATTAAAATGGATATTTTGTGTGTTAAACGAATTAATATTTCCGGTGAAGAACCTCAGACCATACGATAGCACGCATAGCATCCTCCGGTGAAGAAATACTAAAATCTTCATCAGATTCCTCCACCTCGTCGGAAAGGGTTTGCGATGGCGATGACATTGTTGCGCCGGTATTAGCAGGAAAAGGAGGTGATTTAATGGAATCTGTATATAAAGCTGTTGTGGGTCTAAATTGGGGAAATTGCGGAGTTTCTCGCTCCTTTTTCCTGTTTCTATTATTGTTTTCATAATCCTCCTCTTTCTTGTCCATTGGCTCTCGATTCGGATTATCAACTTGTTCCGCTTTACTCTTTTTATACGCTTTTCTAATCCCAATCAGGAGAAAAGCCACGATAAGGAGAACTTGCAGAGTGCTCATAGATGAAACTTATAAATTATTGCCCAAAAGTAGTCATTTAATCTGATTATGGCTAATTATATGGCAATAAAAAAGGGCAGCTTCACAGCTCCCCTTATTTTTTAACCTAAACCTTAACTATGAAAAAATCTAATGTTTCTTTCATTTCACAAAGGTGGAAATTATCTTTATAATACAAAATGATTAGACAATATTTTTTATTCTGTTTAACTTTTATTAATATCTTATACAGAGAATTATCGCGAAAATACGTTCAATTTTATTAAATGCTCAACCCGTAGTGCATTTAATAAAGAGCTAAAAACGAAATTGTTTTCAGGCGATTAAAGAATTGTTTTCTTCTTCCGGTGGTCTGAAAGCCCTGCTTACATCAGCCCCGACTATGCAGTCGGGGGAAAAGAGTACACTATTCTCCGGCGGACTAAAAATCCAACTTAAAGATTAGGCGAGGCTTTCAGCCTGTTGTTAGTAGCGAAGTCCGCATGGTGCGTGAAAGACGCTTTTGCACATAGGGCACTCACGGCGGCTACTCGCATGGAAGGGGAATTGCATGAGTATTACATGAAAAAAGTATCTGAAGGAAAGAATAAGATGTCGGTCTTAAATGCCGTTAGAGCCAAACTGGTTCAGCGGATGTTTGCTGTGATACGAAATAACAAATTTTATGAAAAAGAGTATCGAAATACACTTGCATAAACCATAAGAATAGCAGCGAAAATGCTTTGATTTATCTTTTTATTGATATTGAATAACTTCTCAATCTTGTGGTTTTCTAAATGCACTAGGGGTTATTCGTAACGATAACGTTGTTGTAAGGATAAGGTATTTCGATTGCTTCGGTATCGAAACGCTCTTTGATGGATTTAAGCGAATCGTATTTTAATACGGAGGCTTTACTGTAATTACTTGCCCAAGCCCATGCTTTGAGGGTAATAGAAAAATTGCCGAGTTCTACAACGCGGATAACGACTTGGGGAATATCGTCATTTTTCTCTTTCGCACTCCGTCTATCAATAAGTAAGGGTTGCTTCATTATTTCCTCACGCATGATTGCGATTGCTTTATCCAAATTGGTGTTATACGCCACTCCTATTTCAATGAAACAACATGTGCTGGGGTCGCCAATGGTAGAATTAATGATGACGCTTGTGTTCATTTTACTATTTGGCACAATTATCATACGGTTCTCCAAATTGCAAATTGTGGTGTGGCGTAGAGTTATCATTACGACAGTGCCTGTTATCGTATCATCAATCTTTATCATATCGCCGATGCGAAAGGGCTTTCCCAAAACGATAAACAATCCGCTAATGAAATTGGAAAGAACTTCTTGCGAAGCAAAACCTACTGCCATTGCCAAAATACCCGCGCCAGCCAAAATAGAGTTACCTACTTTTTCCATACCCGGAATTAAGGAAAGGAGTACGGCACCTCCCAATGTATATAGAACGTAGATAATAATGCTCCGGATAAAGCTTGCAGCCGTTCGGTCAATAATAATGCGCTTCTTATTCTGTTCTGCACGCCGGAACAAGAACTTTACGATTGACACTCCCGCCCAGGTAACTGTACATATAAGCAAGGCTTTAATTAAGAGGAACAATGGTTTTTCGAGCGAAAAACCGAGCACTTGAATATCCAAAAAATCTTGCAGATTCATTTTAAATGTATATTAATGAATGGTGCAAATATATTTAAAAAGCGGAATAATCCCTTTATACTATGGTGGCATACTAAATGTTCATCCGTAGTGCATTTATATAAATTTGGGCGTGCCCCCCGTCTTGGGGTTCAACAAGTTGAGCGGGGTCAGGTCGGGGGTCGGGCTATCCGCTACAATCTTTTTTGTTCGCACACTCACAAAAAAGCATTTTCGCTCATATCCCTCACGCCCCATGCGGACTTCGCTACTAACACGGCAAAGCTCACAGTATGCCCATGGGATATTTCAGTATGCCCATGGGATATTTCAGTATGCCTAGGGCATAATTCAGTATGCCTAGGGGATAATTCAAGTATGCCTAGGGGATAATTCAAATATGCCTAGGGGATAATTCAAATATGGCGGTGGCTTATGAGAGAGAAATTACTTGCTTTTTTATAAATGCACTACGGGTTGTGATTAACCCATAGCGCATTTGTAAAAGCGGAAAGTGGAAAAATGGAAAGTGAAAAATATCTTTCAATCATTTTGTGCATTAATGAAAAGCATTATACATTTACGGCGAAACTGTAGTCTTTATATGTGAACTGTGATGAAAAGATTGTCAGGCATAATTTTCGTTGTAACGATAGCTCTTTCGGTAAGAGCGCAATATGTATTAGACTTGGATAGTTGTCGTGCATTAGCAGTGGCTAATAACAAGGAATTGTTGACGAATAACGAAAGGATTAATGCGGCGCACTATCAACGAAAAGCTGCTTTTACTAATTACTTGCCAAGCCTATCAGCTATGGGGGCTTATATGCGTAACCAAAAAGAAATTTCTCTGCTGAGCGACGACCAAAAGAGGGATTTACCGTATTTGGGAACTGCTGCGAACGGGAAGATATTACAAGATTTGGCTCCGGTGATGGGCAGTCAATACCCTTCGCTTGCTCCTCTGTTACCTTTGTTAGGCGGATTCATGGAGGCATCTTTAAATGAGATGGGAACTTCTCTTGTTGATGCGCTTCGTACCGATACGAGAAACATGTATGTAGGAACGCTTACCCTTACTCAACCCATTTTTATGGGAGGAAAGATACGCGCCTATAACAAGATTACGAAGTATGCCGAAGAGCTTGCCAGACAGCAACGCAACGGCGAATTGCAAGAGGTGATTCTCAATACAGACCAGGTTTACTGGCAGGTAATTTCATTGATTCACCGGAAAAAACTGGCAGAGAAATACTTGCAGCTGCTACTAAAATTGGATGCGGATTTGGAGAAGATGGTAGCCGAAGGCGTAGCAACAAAAGCCGAAGGACTGACTGTGAAAGTGAAAGCGAACGAGGCAGAAATAGCTCTTACCAAAGTGGAAGATGGATTAAGTCTGTCAAAAATGCTGCTTTGCCAGTTATGCGGGCTTGACTTGACCTCTGAAATCACCCTAAAAGATGAGAATGTGGAAGATATTCCGGCAATAGTCTCCGATAATCACTTTGTGATGGAAGCGGCTTATGCTAATCGCCCGGAGATAAAGAGCTTGGAGTTGGCAACGGCAATGTATCAGCAAAAAATAAATGTAGAACGTGCGGCATATTTGCCGGCAGTAGCTTTTGTGGGGAATTATATCGTATCCAATCCTTCTACGTTCAATGGCTTTGAAACTAAATTCAGGGGCATGTGGAATCTTGGGCTAACAATGCAATTGCCCCTTTGGAATTGGGGACAAGGGCTTTATAAGGTGAAAGCAGCCAAAGCTGAAGCACGTATCGCCCACTACCAATTGGAAACAGCCAAAGAGAAGATAGAACTCCAAGTGAACCAATCGGTTTTCAAAGTAACCGAAGCTGCCAAAAAACTATCTATGACAAATAGGAACTTGGAGAAAGCCAATGAAAACCTCCGGTATGCAACCCTCGGATTTGAAGAAGGAGTGTTACCGGCAAGTAACGTTCTCGAAGCGCAAACTGCATGGCTATCCGCACAATCGGAAAAGATTGATGCGCAAATAGACGTAAGATTAACGGAAGTTTATCTGAAAAAGGCATTGGGAGAACTTGCCCTGGATAAATAAACAATGTTAGGATGAAGATTTAAAAATCATAAAGAGATGAAATCAAAAAATAGTAACATGCTACTTGCGTTTCTCACCTTGTTGGGAATAATCGCAATGGTGGCATTGGTCGGCTTTTTTATGCTGAGAAAAGAAGCGGAAATCATACAAGGACAAGCAGAAGTTAGCGAATACAGGGTTTCGAGCAAAGTACCGGGAAGAATATCGGCATTTCGCGTCAGAGAAGGGCAGAGAATAAACGCCGGCGATACATTGGCTATTCTGGAAGCTCCCGAAGTATTCGCCAAGATGGAACAAGCGCAAGCTGCCCAAGCCGCTGCCCAAGCACAAAGCGAGAAAGCTATGAAGGGTGCGCGGTACGAGCAAATACAGGCTGTTTACGAAATGTGGCAAAAGGCGAAAGCCGGTTTGGATATTGCCGAGAAATCATATACGAGAGTTAAAAACCTGTATGAACAGGGGGTAATGCCTGCACAAAAACACGACGAAGCCTTCGCACGGCTTAATGCGGATAAAGCTACAGAGAAAGCGGCGCAAGCCCAATATCTTATGGCGAAGAACGGAGCCGAACGCGAAGACAAATTGGCTGCGGCAGCTATGGTAGAGCGTGCTAAGGGAGCTGTAGCCGAGGTGGAATCTTACATAAAAGAAACGTTTCTGATAGCGCAAACAACGGGTGAAATTTCCGAGGTATTTCCTCGGGTCGGTGAGTTAGTTGGAACGGGCGCACCGATAATGAACGTGGCAATCCTCGATGATATGTGGGTAACTTTCAATATTCGCGAAGATTTGTTGAACGACTTTACGGTGGGAACGGAGTTTGAGGCTTTTGTTCCTGCATTGGGCAATAAAACCGTGCAACTGAAAGTAAACTACATGAAAGATTTGGGTACGTATGCTGTTTGGAAGGCTGTGAAGACTACCGGACAATTTGACCTCAAAACCTTTGAAGTTAGAGCATTTCCTCTTGAAAAGGCAGAAGGGTTGCGCCCCGGCATGTCTGTTATTTTTAAGAAGAAATGATGAAGAGAAAGCAAAAGAAATACATCGCCCTGTGGCATGTCATGAAGCGTGAATGCTTTCGCCTTGTTTCATCTCCGCTTTATCTCTTTTGCATGATTGCGGCTCCGGTGTTTTGCTTTCTTTTTTTTACGACATTGATGAGGGCGGGACTTCCAACGAATCTTCCCGTTGCTGTTGTCGATTTAGACGATACTCCCACTTCCCGCAACATTATCCGCAACTTCGATGCCTTCCAGCAAACGGAGGTAACGGCGCATTATTCCGGTGTGCGCGAAGCGCGTAGGGCTATGCAACAAGGAGAAATCTACGGCTTCTTTTATATCCCCCAAGGTCTGACTGCCGACGCACAAAACCAACGCCAGCCCAAAATATCTTTTTATACCAACAGCTCTTATCTAATAGCCGGTTCGCTCTTGTTCAAAGATATGAAAATGATGGGGGAATTGGTGTCGGGTTCTGCCACACGCTCCGTACTCTACGCCAAAGGAGCGACGGAAGAACAGGCGATGGCTTATCTTCAACCGATTGTTATAGACACGCATCCGCTCAATAATCCTTGGCTGAATTATTCGGTTTATTTATGCAACACCCTCTTGCCCGGAATATTGATGTTGATGATATTCATGACTACTGTTTTTTCCATTGGGATAGAGATAAAAGAACAAACCTCCTGCCAATGGCTGCACACGGGCAACAACTCCATATATATATCCTTAGCCGGAAAGTTACTGCCTCAATCACTTGTGTTTTTCCTCATGGGCATCTTCTACAACGTATATCTCTACGGCTATTTGCACTTTCCTTGCCATAGCGGAATAATGCCGATGATATTTGCTACGTTGTTGTTTATCCTTGCTTCGCAGAGCTGTGGAGTAGTAATGATAGGAGTGCTTCCCACGCTTCGGTTCGGATTGAGTTTTGCTTCGTTATGGGGTGTTGTTTCGTTCTCTGCTTCCGGGTTCTCCTATCCGGTGCCGGCAATGCATCCTTCGATACAAGCATTAGTCAGCCTTTTTCCGCTAAGGCACTACTTTCTGATTTACGTTGACCAGGCGCTTAACGGTTACGAAATGATTTATTCTTGGATAAGCTATACGGCATTGTTACTATTTATCATGCTTCCTTTTCTCATTGTTTACCGTTTGAAAAGAGCATTGATATATTCCATATATATACCTTGATGAAAGAAGATACGCTAAAAGACAAGGTAACACAAGGCTTTTACGATTTGTTTCATATCTGGAAGCAGGAGTTTTACGCCATGTTTCGGGACAGGGGGATATTGATATTCTTTATTTTGGTTCCATTGGCTTACCCGTTGCTCTATGGAATGATATATACCGGTGAAACCATTCATGAAGTTCCCGTCGTTGTGGTGGACAACTCCCGCTCTTCGCTCAGCAGGGAATATCTGAGGAAGGTTGATGCCACTCCCGATGTGTGGATAGCATCCCATTGTTCCGATATGGAAGAAGCGCAGATAGCTTTGAAAAAACATCAAGCATACGGAATCATATACATTCCGGCGGAATTTAGCAACAACATTGCGCGTGGTGAGCAGTCAAAAGTCGGTTTATATTGCGATATGAGCGGACTGCTTTACTATAAGTCGTTGCTCTCCGCCAACACAGCCGTATCATTGGAAATGAACAAGAACATCAAAATTTCAGTCGCCGGCAACACCACCGACAGGCAAGATGAAATCACCGCTTATCCAATAGAATATGAAAACATAAGTATGTTTAATCCTGCGAATGGGTTTGCCTCTTTCCTTATACCTGCCGTATTGATATTGGTCATACAGCAAACATTGTTATTAGGTATCGGGCTTCTGGCAGGAACAATACGAGAAAAGAAGTTGCTTTATAGCAGCGATAATAGTCGTTATGGCGGCGGTGCGATTCGCGTTGTATTCGGCAAAGGGCTGAGCTACTTTATGGTTTACGCTGTAATATCCGTTTATGTGCTGTGCATCGTTCCAAGGATATTTAGTTTAATCCGTATAGGATTGCCTGTTGACTTATTGCTTTTTATATTGCCGTACCTGTTAGCTTGTATTTTCTTTGCCATGACAGTTTCCGTATTTGTCCGCAACAGAGAAGCGTGTATGCTGATATTTGTATTCACTTCCTTGCCGTTGCTTTTTATCTCCGGCATATCTTGGCCCGGCGTTGCCATACCGGACTTTTGGAAATACATTTCTTATATCTTTCCTTCTACGTTCGGCATCAACGGGTATGTACGGATTAACAGCATGGGAGCTACGCTCGGCGAAGTGGCTTTTGAATATCGGGTGTTGTGGTTACAGGCAGGGATATATTGTTTAACTGCCTGTGCAGTTTACCGGCATAGAATAGGGAAAGGATTGTAGAGAATGCTTTTGAGCCTCTTGTCGGATTCGAACCAACGACCCCGAGATTACAAATCACGTGCTCTGGCCAACTGAGCTAAAGAGGCGGGTGGGTAAGCTTACTATATCGCGTCGCTACAACCTAACTACCTTTGCTGCCGTCAAGCCCTGGAGGATTCGAAGGGAGCTAACCGTATAGGACTTACCCGGCTGCAAAGATAGGCTTTTTAGTTAACCAACAAAAATTAGTCAATACTTTTTTCTTGACTTTGTCATTTCGAGAACCTAATCCGGAATTCAGCATCTATCTAAGGAATCAAAAAAGCGTTCCTATCTCGCAACAGAAAACGGCGTATAAGGCTGCTAATTTGGGCATTCCCCCTATTTTTATGGTTTATGCAAGTAGATGCTGATATTTTTTTCATAAATTTTGTTATTTCGTATCACTGCAAACATTCGGTAAACGAGTTTGGCTCTGACGGCAATTAAAACTAACATTTTATTCTTTCCCTGGGCAACTTTGCGTATAAAGTATTCATGCAATTCCCCTTCCACTCTTGTAGCTACATACAGGGCTGCCAAATGCAGTAGCACCTTTATGCTCTTATCCGCTCGCTGAGAAACTCTGTTCCTGGAGCGCAGGCTATTTCCCGATGAAAAAGAAAAAGGAGCCACTCCGGCATGGCAACAGAACTTACGTGGGCCTTGGAAGTCCTTGAAGGCATTGGTTTCTACAATCATTTTTACAGCTGTACGTTCACCTACTCCATCAATTGAGCACAAGAGTTTAAGTTGCCCCGTAGATTCAAGTATTAAATGCAACTTTATTATTTAGCATTTTGCGGAACATGCTAAAGGGTTCCTCAAAATTAAGCAATTTTCTAGGTCTTCGATTGAGTTTATACTGAATATCTAAGATTTGCTTATCCGTATAGTTTGTAAACACCTCTTTTTTAGGAATATACTTCCTGATTAATTTATTGGTGTATTCATTCAATCCTCTCTCCCATGAAGAATACGGATGCGCAAAAAAGTAGTCTGTATCTAATTTTTGCGCTATCCATTTATGTTCATAAAATTCGGTTCCATTGTCCGAAGTGATTGAAAGGACGTGGTCTTTGTAAGGTAAAAGCAAGGAAAGAAGTAGAACCCATGGTTAGTCATGAGCGTATTTATCAGTTTATTAGGGACGATAAAACAAACGGGGGAGTATTGTATAAGAACCTAAGGCACAGACTTAAACATCGCAAACGAGCGATAGGAGGTAAAAAAGTAGTCATACCTGATAAAGTATCCATTGAGCAAAGACCCGAGATTATCAACCAAAAGCAACGCTTTGGGGATTGGGAAATTGATACTATGGTAGGAAAAGAAAATAAGGGAGCCATTCTTACCGCTACGGAAAGAATAACAGGATTTTTGTTGATGAAGAAATTGTCCAAAGGGAAAAATGCCAAAGCACTTGCTAAAGAATTGTTTTCCTTGCTTTTACCTTACAAAGACCACGTCCTTTCAATCACTTCGGACAATGGAACCGAATTTTATGAACATAAATGGATAGCGCAAAAATTAGATACAGACTACTTTTTTGCGCATCCGTATTCTTCATGGGAGAGAGGATTGAATGAATACACCAATAAATTAATCAGGAAGTATATTCCTAAAAAAGAGGTGTTTACAAACTATACGGATAAGCAAATCTTAGATATTCAGTATAAACTCAATCGAAGACCTAGAAAATTGCTTAATTTTGAGGAACCCTTTAGCATGTTCCGCAAAATGCTAAATAATAAAGTTGCATTTAATACTTGAATCTACGGGGCAACTTAAACTCTTGTGCTCAATTGATGGAGTAGGTGAACGTACAGCTGTAAAAATGATTGTAGAAACCAATGCCTTCAAGGACTTCCAAGGCCCACGTAAGTTCTGTTGCCATGCCGGAGTGGCTCCTTTTTCTTTTTCATCGGGAAATAGCCTGCGCTCCAGGAACAGAGTTTCTCAGCGAGCGGATAAGAGCATAAAGGTGCTACTGCATTTGGCAGCCCTGTATGTAGCTACAAGAGTGGAAGGGGAATTGCATGAATACTTTATACGCAAAGTTGCCCAGGGAAAGAATAAAATGTTAGTTTTAATTGCCGTCAGAGCCAAACTCGTTTACCGAATGTTTGCAGTGATACGAAATAACAAAATTTATGAAAAAAATATCAGCATCTACTTGCATAAACCATAAAAATAGGGGGAATGCCCAAATTAGCAGCCTTATACGCCGTTTTCTGTTGCGAGATAGGAACGCTTTTTTGATTCCTTAGATAGATGCTGAATTCCGGATTAGGTTCTCGAAATGACAAAGTCAAGAAAAAAGTATTGACTAATTTTTGTTGGTTAACTAAAAAGCCTATCTTTGCAGCCGGGTAAGTCCTATACGGTTAGCTCCCTTCGAATCCTCCAGGGCTTGACGGCAGCAAAGGTAGTTAGGTTGTAGCGACGCGATATAGTAAGCTTACCCACCCGCCTCTTTAGCTCAGTTGGCCAGAGCACGTGATTTGTAATCTCGGGGTCGTTGGTTCGAATCCGACAAGAGGCTCAAAAGCATTCTCTACAATCCTTTCCCTATTCTATGCCGGTAAACTGCACAGGCAGTTAAACAATATATCCCTGCCTGTAACCACAACACCCGATATTCAAAAGCCACTTCGCCGAGCGTAGCTCCCATGCTGTTAATCCGTACATACCCGTTGATGCCGAACGTAGAAGGAAAGATATAAGAAATGTATTTCCAAAAGTCCGGTATGGCAACGCCGGGCCAAGATATGCCGGAGATAAAAAGCAACGGCAAGGAAGTGAATACAAATATCAGCATACACGCTTCTCTGTTGCGGACAAATACGGAAACTGTCATGGCAAAGAAAATACAAGCTAACAGGTACGGCAATATAAAAAGCAATAAGTCAACAGGCAATCCTATACGGATTAAACTAAATATCCTTGGAACGATGCACAGCACATAAACGGATATTACAGCGTAAACCATAAAGTAGCTCAGCCCTTTGCCGAATACAACGCGAATCGCACCGCCGCCATAACGACTATTATCGCTGCTATAAAGCAACTTCTTTTCTCGTATTGTTCCTGCCAGAAGCCCGATACCTAATAACAATGTTTGCTGTATGACCAATATCAATACGGCAGGTATAAGGAAAGAGGCAAACCCATTCGCAGGATTAAACATACTTATGTTTTCATATTCTATTGGATAAGCGGTGATTTCATCTTGCCTGTCGGTGGTGTTGCCGGCGACTGAAATTTTGATGTTCTTGTTCATTTCCAATGATACGGCTGTGTTGGCGGAGAGCAACGACTTATAGTAAAGCAGTCCGCTCATATCGCAATATAAACCGACTTTTGACTGCTCACCACGCGCAATGTTGTTGCTAAATTCCGCCGGAATGTATATGATTCCGTATGCTTGATGTTTTTTCAAAGCTATCTGCGCTTCTTCCATATCGGAACAATGGGATGCTATCCACACATCGGGAGTGGCATCAACCTTCCTCAGATATTCCCTGCTGAGCGAAGAGCGGGAGTTGTCCACCACAACGACGGGAACTTCATGAATGGTTTCACCGGTATATATCATTCCATAGAGCAACGGGTAAGCCAATGGAACCAAAATAAAGAATATCAATATCCCCCTGTCCCGAAACATGGCGTAAAACTCCTGCTTCCAGATATGAAACAAATCGTAAAAGCCTTGTGTTACCTTGTCTTTTAGCGTATCTTCTTTCATCAAGGTATATATATGGAATATATCAATGCTCTTTTCAAACGGTAAACAATGAGAAAAGGAAGCATGATAAATAGTAACAATGCCGTATAGCTTATCCAAGAATAAATCATTTCGTAACCGTTAAGCGCCTGGTCAACGTAAATCAGAAAGTAGTGCCTTAGCGGAAAAAGGCTGACTAATGCTTGTATCGAAGGATGCATTGCCGGCACCGGATAGGAGAACCCGGAAGCAGAGAACGAAACAACACCCCATAACGAAGCAAAACTCAATCCGAACCGAAGCGTGGGAAGCACTCCTATCATTACTACTCCACAGCTCTGCGAAGCAAGGATAAACAACAACGTAGCAAATATCATCGGCATTATTCCGCTATGGCAAGGAAAGTGCAAATAGCCGTAGAGATATACGTTGTAGAAGATGCCCATGAGGAAAAACACAAGTGATTGAGGCAGTAACTTTCCGGCTAAGGATATATATATGGAGTTGTTGCCCGTGTGCAGCCATTGGCAGGAGGTTTGTTCTTTTATCTCTATCCCAATGGAAAAAACAGTAGTCATGAATATCATCAACATCAATATTCCGGGCAAGAGGGTGTTGCATAAATAAACCGAATAATTCAGCCAAGGATTATTGAGCGGATGCGTGTCTATAACAATCGGTTGAAGATAAGCCATCGCCTGTTCTTCCGTCGCTCCTTTGGCGTAGAGTACGGAGCGTGTGGCAGAACCCGACACCAATTCCCCCATCATTTTCATATCTTTGAACAAGAGCGAACCGGCTATTAGATAAGAGCTGTTGGTATAAAAAGATATTTTGGGCTGGCGTTGGTTTTGTGCGTCGGCAGTCAGACCTTGGGGGATATAAAAGAAGCCGTAGATTTCTCCTTGTTGCATAGCCCTACGCGCTTCGCGCACACCGGAATAATGCGCCGTTACCTCCGTTTGCTGGAAGGCATCGAAGTTGCGGATAATGTTGCGGGAAGTGGGAGTATCGTCTAAATCGACAACAGCAACGGGAAGATTCGTTGGAAGTCCCGCCCTCATCAATGTCGTAAAAAAAAGAAAGCAAAACACCGGAGCCGCAATCATGCAAAAGAGATAAAGCGGAGATGAAACAAGGCGAAAGCATTCACGCTTCATGACATGCCACAGGGCGATGTATTTCTTTTGCTTTCTCTTCATCATTTCTTCTTAAAAATAACAGACATGCCGGGGCGCAACCCTTCTGCCTTTTCAAGAGGAAATGCTCTAACTTCAAAGGTTTTGAGGTCAAATTGTCCGGTAGTCTTCACAGCCTTCCAAACAGCATACGTACCCAAATCTTTCATGTAGTTTACTTTCAGTTGCACGGTTTTATTGCCCAATGCAGGAACAAAAGCCTCAAACTCCGTTCCCACCGTAAAGTCGTTCAACAAATCTTCGCGAATATTGAAAGTTACCCACATATCATCGAGGATTGCCACGTTCATTATCGGTGCGCCCGTTCCAACTAACTCACCGACCCGAGGAAATACCTCGGAAATTTCACCCGTTGTTTGCGCTATCAGAAACGTTTCTTTTATGTAAGATTCCACCTCGGCTACAGCTCCCTTAGCACGCTCTACCATAGCTGCCGCAGCCAATTTGTCTTCGCGTTCGGCTCCGTTCTTCGCCATAAGATATTGGGCTTGCGCCGCTTTCTCTGTAGCTTTATCCGCATTAAGCCGTGCGAAGGCTTCGTCGTGTTTTTGTGCAGGCATTACCCCCTGTTCATACAGGTTTTTAACTCTCGTATATGATTTCTCGGCAATATCCAAACCGGCTTTCGCCTTTTGCCACATTTCGTAAACAGCCTGTATTTGCTCGTACCGCGCACCCTTCATAGCTTTCTCGCTTTGTGCTTGGGCAGCGGCTTGGGCAGCTTGCGCTTGTTCCATCTTGGCGAATACTTCGGGAGCTTCCAGAATAGCCAATGTATCGCCGGCGTTTATTCTCTGCCCTTCTCTGACGCGAAATGCCGATATTCTTCCCGGTACTTTGCTCGAAACCCTGTATTCGCTAACTTCTGCTTGTCCTTGTATGATTTCCGCTTCTTTTCTCAGCATAAAAAAGCCGACCAATGCCACCATTGCGATTATTCCCAACAAGGTGAGAAACGCAAGTAGCATGTTACTATTTTTTGATTTCATCTCTTTATGATTTTTAAATCTTCATCCTAACATTGTTTATTTATCCAGGGCAAGTTCTCCCAATGCCTTTTTCAGATAAACTTCCGTTAATCTTACGTCTATTTGCGCATCAATCTTTTCCGATTGTGCGGATAGCCATGCAGTTTGCGCTTCGAGAACGTTACTTGCCGGTAACACTCCTTCTTCAAATCCGAGGGTTGCATACCGGAGGTTTTCATTGGCTTTCTCCAAGTTCCTATTTGTCATAGATAGTTTTTTGGCAGCTTCGGTTACTTTGAAAACCGATTGGTTCACTTGGAGTTCTATCTTCTCTTTGGCTGTTTCCAATTGGTAGTGGGCGATACGTGCTTCAGCTTTGGCTGCTTTCACCTTATAAAGCCCTTGTCCCCAATTCCAAAGGGGCAATTGCATTGTTAGCCCAAGATTCCACATGCCCCTGAATTTAGTTTCAAAGCCATTGAACGTAGAAGGATTGGATACGATATAATTCCCCACAAAAGCTACTGCCGGCAAATATGCCGCACGTTCTACATTTATTTTTTGCTGATACATTGCCGTTGCCAACTCCAAGCTCTTTATCTCCGGGCGATTAGCATAAGCCGCTTCCATCACAAAGTGATTATCGGAGACTATTGCCGGAATATCTTCCACATTCTCATCTTTTAGGGTGATTTCAGAGGTCAAGTCAAGCCCGCATAACTGGCAAAGCAGCATTTTTGACAGACTTAATCCATCTTCCACTTTGGTAAGAGCTATTTCTGCCTCGTTCGCTTTCACTTTCACAGTCAGTCCTTCGGCTTTTGTTGCTACGCCTTCGGCTACCATCTTCTCCAAATCCGCATCCAATTTTAGTAGCAGCTGCAAGTATTTCTCTGCCAGTTTTTTCCGGTGAATCAATGAAATTACCTGCCAGTAAACCTGGTCTGTATTGAGAATCACCTCTTGCAATTCGCCGTTGCGTTGCTGTCTGGCAAGCTCTTCGGCATACTTCGTAATCTTGTTATAGGCGCGTATCTTTCCTCCCATAAAAATGGGTTGAGTAAGGGTAAGCGTTCCTACATACATGTTTCTCGTATCGGTACGAAGCGCATCAACAAGAGAAGTTCCCATCTCATTTAAAGATGCCTCCATGAATCCGCCTAACAAAGGTAACAGAGGAGCAAGCGAAGGGTATTGACTGCCCATCACCGGAGCCAAATCTTGTAATATCTTCCCGTTCGCAGCAGTTCCCAAATACGGTAAATCCCTCTTTTGGTCGTCGCTCAGCAGAGAAATTTCTTTTTGGTTACGCATATAAGCCCCCATAGCTGATAGGCTTGGCAAGTAATTAGTAAAAGCAGCTTTTCGTTGATAGTGCGCCGCATTAATCCTTTCGTTATTCGTCAACAATTCCTTGTTATTAGCCACTGCTAATGCACGACAACTATCCAAGTCTAATACATATTGCGCTCTTACCGAAAGAGCTATCGTTACAACGAAAATTATGCCTGACAATCTTTTCATCACAGTTCACATATAAAGACTACAGTTTCGCCGTAAATGTATAATGCTTTTCATTAATGCACAAAATGATTGAAAGATATTTTTCACTTTCCATTTTTCCACTTTCCGCTTTTACAAATGCGCTATGGGTTAATCACAACCCGTAGTGCATTTATAAAAAAGCAAGTAATTTCTCTCTCATAAGCCACCGCCATATTTGAATTATCCCCTAGGCATATTTGAATTATCCCCTAGGCATACTTGAATTATCCCCTAGGCATACTGAATTATGCCCTAGGCATACTGAAATATCCCATGGGCATACTGAAATATCCCATGGGCATACTGTGAGCTTTGCCGTGTTAGTAGCGAAGTCCGCATGGGGCGTGAGGGATATGAGCGAAAATGCTTTTTTGTGAGTGTGCGAACAAAAAAGATTGTAGCGGATAGCCCGACCCCCGACCTGACCCCGCTCAACTTGTTGAACCCCAAGACGGGGGGCACGCCCAAATTTATATAAATGCACTACGGATGAACATTTAGTATGCCACCATAGTATAAAGGGATTATTCCGCTTTTTAAATATATTTGCACCATTCATTAATATACATTTAAAATGAATCTGCAAGATTTTTTGGATATTCAAGTGCTCGGTTTTTCGCTCGAAAAACCATTGTTCCTCTTAATTAAAGCCTTGCTTATATGTACAGTTACCTGGGCGGGAGTGTCAATCGTAAAGTTCTTGTTCCGGCGTGCAGAACAGAATAAGAAGCGCATTATTATTGACCGAACGGCTGCAAGCTTTATCCGGAGCATTATTATCTACGTTCTATATACATTGGGAGGTGCCGTACTCCTTTCCTTAATTCCGGGTATGGAAAAAGTAGGTAACTCTATTTTGGCTGGCGCGGGTATTTTGGCAATGGCAGTAGGTTTTGCTTCGCAAGAAGTTCTTTCCAATTTCATTAGCGGATTGTTTATCGTTTTGGGAAAGCCCTTTCGCATCGGCGATATGATAAAGATTGATGATACGATAACAGGCACTGTCGTAATGATAACTCTACGCCACACCACAATTTGCAATTTGGAGAACCGTATGATAATTGTGCCAAATAGTAAAATGAACACAAGCGTCATCATTAATTCTACCATTGGCGACCCCAGCACATGTTGTTTCATTGAAATAGGAGTGGCGTATAACACCAATTTGGATAAAGCAATCGCAATCATGCGTGAGGAAATAATGAAGCAACCCTTACTTATTGATAGACGGAGTGCGAAAGAGAAAAATGACGATATTCCCCAAGTCGTTATCCGCGTTGTAGAACTCGGCAATTTTTCTATTACCCTCAAAGCATGGGCTTGGGCAAGTAATTACAGTAAAGCCTCCGTATTAAAATACGATTCGCTTAAATCCATCAAAGAGCGTTTCGATACCGAAGCAATCGAAATACCTTATCCTTACAACAACGTTATCGTTACGAATAACCCCTAGTGCATTTAGAAAACCACAAGATTGAGAAGTTATTCAATATCAATAAAAAGATAAATCAAAGCATTTTCGCTGCTATTCTTATGGTTTATGCAAGTGTATTTCGATACTCTTTTTCATAAAATTTGTTATTTCGTATCACAGCAAACATCCGCTGAACCAGTTTGGCTCTAACGGCATTTAAGACCGACATCTTATTCTTTCCTTCAGATACTTTTTTCATGTAATACTCATGCAATTCCCCTTCCATGCGAGTAGCCGCCGTGAGTGCCCTATGTGCAAAAGCGTCTTTCACGCACCATGCGGACTTCGCTACTAACAACAGGCTGAAAGCCTCGCCTAATCTTTAAGTTGGATTTTTAGTCCGCCGGAGAATAGTGTACTCTTTTCCCCCGACTGCATAGTCGGGGCTGATGTAAGCAGGGCTTTCAGACCACCGGAAGAAGAAAACAATTCTTTAATCGCCTGAAAACAATTTCGTTTTTAGCTCTTTATTAAATGCACTACGGGTTGAGCATTTAATAAAATTGAACGTATTTTCGCGATAATTCTCTGTATAAGATATTAATAAAAGTTAAACAGAATAAAAAATATTGTCTAATCATTTTGTATTATAAAGATAATTTCCACCTTTGTGAAATGAAAGAAACATTAGATTTTTTCATAGTTAAGGTTTAGGTTAAAAAATAAGGGGAGCTGTGAAGCTGCCCTTTTTTATTGCCATATAATTAGCCATAATCAGATTAAATGACTACTTTTGGGCAATAATTTATAAGTTTCATCTATGAGCACTCTGCAAGTTCTCCTTATCGTGGCTTTTCTCCTGATTGGGATTAGAAAAGCGTATAAAAAGAGTAAAGCGGAACAAGTTGATAATCCGAATCGAGAGCCAATGGACAAGAAAGAGGAGGATTATGAAAACAATAATAGAAACAGGAAAAAGGAGCGAGAAACTCCGCAATTTCCCCAATTTAGACCCACAACAGCTTTATATACAGATTCCATTAAATCACCTCCTTTTCCTGCTAATACCGGCGCAACAATGTCATCGCCATCGCAAACCCTTTCCGACGAGGTGGAGGAATCTGATGAAGATTTTAGTATTTCTTCACCGGAGGATGCTATGCGTGCTATCGTATGGTCTGAGGTTCTTCACCGGAAATATTAATTCGTTTAACACACAAAATATCCATTTTAATTATGTCACTCAAATTTATAACTGCAGCCGAAGCTGCGAGTTTCATCAAACACGGCTATAATGTTGGTCTCAGTGGATTTACTCCCGCCGGATCGCCCAAAATAGTAATTGCTGAAGTAGCCCGAATAGCGGAGGAAGAACACGCCAAAGGCAATCCTTTTCAAATAGGAATCTTTACCGGAGCCTCTACGGGGGACTCTTGCGACGGGAAATTATCCCGCGTTAAAGCTCTTCGTTATCGCGCCCCTTATACCACAAACACGGATTTTCGCAATGCGGTGAACAATGGCGAAATTGCGTATAATGATATACACCTCTCACAAATGGCGCAGGAACTTCGTTACGGTTTTATGGGCAAAGTCAATGTAGCTATTGTGGAGGCTTGCGAAATAACCGATGATGGAAAGATTTATCCTACTGCCGGTAGCGGTATCACTCCTACCATTTGCCGTTTGGCAGACCATATTATTGTAGAGCTGAACAGTGCGCACAGCAAAAATATGATTGGTTTGCATGACGTTTACGAACCGCTTGACCCGCCTTACCGCCGCGAAATACCGATATATAAACCAAGTGACCGTATCGGAACGCCTTATTTGCAAGTAGATACGAAGAAGATTGTCGGCGTTGTGCAGACAAATATACAAGATGAAGCACGTCCGTTTACACCTGGCGACCCCATTACCGACCAAATAGGTGTGAATGTAGCAAGTTTCTTGGCTGCCGATATGAAGCGCGGAATCATTCCTTCTACATTCTTGCCTCTACAATCGGGTGTAGGCAATATCGCCAATGCAGTGCTTGGAGCCTTAGGGCGTGATAAGACCATTCCTAACTTTGAAATGTACACGGAAGTAACTCAAGATTCTGTTATCGGTTTGATGAAAGAAGGGCGCGTGAAGTTTGGGAGTACCTGCTCCTTGTCTGTATCCAATGAAATGTTGGACGAGATTTATAATAATATGGATTTCTTCCGTGACAAGATGGTCATACGCCCGTCCGAAATATCAAACAACCCCGAAATAGCTCGCAGGTTAGGACTTATCTCCATGAATACCGCTATTGAAGCGGATATTTACGGCAACATCAATTCCACCCACATCGGCGGGATAAAAATGATGAATGGGGTAGGCGGTTCGGGCGACTTTACTCGCAATGCCTATATTTCGATATTCTCTTGTCCGTCTGTGGCGAAAGGGGGAAAAATCAGTTCCATTGTTCCAATGGTTTCTCACCACGACCACAATGAACACTCCGTAAACATTATTATCACCGAACAAGGTATAGCAGACCTCCGCGGGAAAAGTCCGATAGAAAGGGCACGCGCAATTATTGAGAATTGTGCACACCCGGATTACAGGCAGATTCTTTGGGATTACCTGAAGATAGCAAGCAAAGGGCAAACACCGCATTGCATTCAAGCTGCATTGGCTATGCACGCTGCATTGAACCAAACGGGAGATATGAAGAGCGTGGACTGGGGTAAATACAAATAATTAGTCTTATTATAGCGCGAAGCAACCGTTTATCGGAAACAAATATTTATTTTCCACAATAATACCTTTTATTCAAAATAGTTATCTTTACGAGAAATAAAGATACCATGACGAAGATAGGATTATTATCGGACACACACGGTTGGTGGGATGATAAATATTTGTTCCACTTTAAAGACTGCAATGAAATATGGCACGCCGGAGACATTGGTTCGGTGGGAATCGTGCAGAAGTTTACTGATTTTTGTTCCTTCCGGGCAGTTTATGGGAATATTGATGGGCAAGAGATTCGTTCTATATTTCCGCAAGTGGAGCGTTTTATGGTCGAAGAGGCTGATGTGATGATAAAGCATATCGGCGGATACCCTGGCAAATACGATGTTTCCATTCGTGATAGCATTTTTGTGCGTCCTCCGAAGCTTTTCATTAGTGGGCATTCCCATATATTAAAAGTAAAGTACGATAAGACGCTGAATTTATTGCATATCAACCCCGGAGCTGCCGGAAAGTCGGGGTTTCATAACGTACGCACATTGGTGCGGTTTGTCATAGACAAAGGAGAGTTTAGGGATTTGGAAGTTATCGAACTCGCAGATTCATAGCTTGCGAAGACATTCACTCATGATGATAAGGACCTCCATTTAGTATTGTCATAGCGCGATAGAGTTGTTCCACAAAGACAAGTCGTACCATTTGATGGGAGAATGTCATTTTAGACAATGATATTCTTTCGTGTGCCGCTTGATACACTTTCTGAGAAAATCCATAAGGTCCTCCGATAACAAAGACCAAACGCTTACTGACAGTTGCCATTTTCTTCTCCATCCAATAGGCAAAATCCAACGAACGGAACTCTTTCCCGTATTCATCCAGCAGGACGATAACATCGCCCTGTTGAAAGGATTTCAGGATAAGTTCCCCTTCTTTTTCTTTTTGTTAGTCTTGATTCAGATTCTTTGTATTCTTTAATTCGGGAATTATTTCCAAGTCGAAAGAGATAAAATGCTTTGTTCGCTGAACGTAATCGTTGACAGCAGTAATGTAATGTTGTTCAACTGTACGCCCTATGGCGATTAGAACTGTTTTCATCTCTTATCAAATACCTATGGTGAAAGGCATACCCGGATTGGTTTAATAAGCTGAGTTCGGGATAAGGCTACCGAGATAACTCTCGTATGCACCGTCAATACTCTCGTAAGAACCGTTCATATTCCCGTAAGAACGGTTCATACTCTCCCTATGAACCGTTCATAATTCTCGTAAGAGCCGTTCATAATTCCGGTATGAGCCGTCAATAATCTAAGAGTTTGCTTTGCCAAGTTAGTAGCGAAGTCCGCATGGGCGTTAGGGATAGCAGCGAAAATGCTTTTTGTGAGGGTACGAACAAAAAGGATTGTAGCGGATAGCCCGACCCATAGGGGAACACCCTAATTAATAGCCTTATCCCGAACTCAGCTATCATACGTTTTTCTTTTCTTGGTCTGTTTCTTCCGTTTTAAAATCTGTAATATCGTTTGTTATAAGAATATTATACCATGAAAACAGTTTCTTAATATCGGTGATGCGCACTCTTTCCTTATCGAAATTCGGAAGCACCTCTCTCATATACGCACAAAGTTCGTCGGGGGTAGCTTTTTTTATGTCGAAAGGTATGGTTACCCCGTTTTCTTTCTCTTGGATAGATGTTAGCACCTCTTTCAACGGTACTTCTCCGTCTTCGATATATATAGCGATGTCTGCCAGAGAAGTAATTTTTTCGTGGGTATAAGCCGGAAAACGCTTTTTATCTGTAGAAATAGATTCTACAACCAGCATATTTTTCCCCCGTGAAATCAATTTGTACAACCCTGATTTTCCAGAAATAGACAGAATAGTCTTCAACATAAAGTTTCAATAGTTTTATGGTTAATATTTATTAGATAAAGTAGGAGTATTGGGACAGAATCGCCCCTTGAACAACGATTCTACTTGAGGTATCAAAGGCGTTTTGCCATCATTAAAGATAACATAATCGGTTAATTCTCTCTTTTCTTCATCACACATTTGATTTTGAATGCGTTTCAAAATCAATTCACGCGAAGAAGAATCACGTTTCATAGCACGTTCCAACCGGAGTTCTGCAGGCGCATAAACCATCACCGTTACATCAACCTCATGTGCAAAACCGGCTTCTATCAAAATAGCCGATTCAATAGCCAATACGGAATAACCGGAGCGGGCAGCTACCCATTCTTGAAAATCTGCCCGTACCCGCGGGTGAATGATGCTGTTTATCGTTTTAGCCCGGTCAGGATTCTCAAACAGAAAAGAAGCTAGCAAAGGCTTGTTTAACTCCCCGTTGTGATACACATCCTCGCCGAGTAAAGCTATCAATTCTGTACGAATAGAAAGATTGGAAACGGTTAAGCGTTTAGATTCCTTATCGGAAATATAAACTGGAACTCCCATCAGCTCAAACAAATGGGATACCACGCTTTTGCCACTACCAATTCCACCCGTAATGCCTATTTTGAGAACCATTAGAGATTAACGTTACGTATTAGGGTGTGTGGGTTGGTTATTAAAAGCCTGTCTCTTAACAGGCTTATTTTTGATTTGCCTTTATGTCAGCGGCTGCTGCAAAAACAGAACCCTTTTCTATTGTAATTTTCACGTTGGCAGCTATTTCAAGCACCACGCAGTCGTCTTTGATTTCTTTAATTTTTCCATGAATTCCACCTGCAGTAACCACGTCTTGGTTTA
>SNRY01000144.1_pt1 | contig 26124 bp, 13 predicted proteins | sample 4693421 | NCBI WGS metagenome assembly SNRY01 (sample SAMN11003215, study PRJNA524138) | termite gut metagenome | isolation source: Bacteroidetes bacterial symbionts from single cell of protist host amplifed... | host: Streblomastix strix ... | reverse complement strand
ATAATATCCGCAAGATGGTTGACTTCCCGCTCCCGTTTATCCCTACTAATATATTTACGTCCGGATTCAACGAATCCCATTGCAGATTGTATTCTCCCCAAAGGTTTTTAATGATTATGTTTTGAATCTTTTTGCCGGAAGTGTTCGGAATGTGGTATTGACGGGATGATCATTCCGGATTTACCTTTCAAGGAGTATCGGGAACATTATCAAAGTATTGCCGAACAGTATGGTCTGCACGTTATTATGCTCATTACTCCCGAAACGAGTGAGGAGCGCATTCGTGAAATTGACAGAAATACGGGTGGATTTATCTATATGGTTTCTTCGGCTGCAACTACGGGAGCGCAACAGGATTTCGACGAACGGAAACAGGCTTATTTTAAAAGAATAGGAAACATGTCTTTGCAGAATCCGTTAATGGTCGGTTTTGGAATTAGTAACCGAAACACTTTGGAAGCAGCTTGTCGATATGCTTCGGGAGGAATTGTAGGTAGCCGGTTTATCAGTTTGCTTGAAGAGGAAAAGGATACGGAGAGAGCGGTGAAGAGCTTACTTGATGGGCTAAGGAAATAAAAACCCGTTTTCTACTCTTATAACCTGAGTCCAAAAACGTAGGGGGGGTGTCCCAAAGGTCTATTTTTGCAAACATTGCCAACACAGTCTCATCTTAAATTGACTTTCACTTGAAATGCACTACCATTGATATGCAAGCAAATAAGAATACACTCCTTATTGGCTTTATCCCAAACTCAGGTTTGTACAAAATGTTATCGCATGGATTCTCTTCTTTGCAGAAATGGATTCTTCCTTTCCTTACGGATGATTTTTTTATATACTTTTGTAAAGAACGAAAAAGAGATTGGTTATGAGATTTAAGTTAACCTTAAAAGTGGAAAAAGAGTGTTTTGGAAATGCCATCCCTATTAACTATCAATATGAATTGTCGGCGGTAATTTACAAAATTCTTTCCAAAAGCAGTGAACAGTATGCAACTTGGCTGCATGACAATGGTTTTGAATTAGGATGGAAAAGGTTCAAATTGTTTACTTTTTCCCGATTAATAGTACCACAATATGACATAGATAAAAAAAATGAACGATTGATTCTTCAAAGTAACAGCGTAGAATGGTATATTTCTTTTCTTCCGGAAAAAAGCACGGAAAAGTTTATTCAAGGAATTTTTTCATCACAAAACTTCGAGATAGGCGACAAAAAGAGTTGTGTACGGTTTGCTGTGCAGCACGTAGAAGTATTGCCTGCGCTGACCTATCGAGAGGAAGGGATTACGTTTGAAACGATGTCTCCTATTTGCATTTCAACAAGAGACAACGAAATGGTACCGAAATACCTTTCGCCGGCGGATGAAAAAGCGCGAGGAAATATACTGTTAGGATTGATGCATAAATACGAAGCGTTTTTCGGGAAAAAGTATGAAGGCGTTATAAAATACAATTTTGAAATACTGAACGACCCCAAACCGGTATTGACAAAAATAAAAGCAGGAATGCCCGAAGAGACAAAAGTGAAAGGATACCTGTGTAAATTTAAAATCAAACTGCCGGAAGAATTAATGAGAGTGATGTACGAAGGAGGAATCGGAGAAAAAGGGTCGCTTGGGTTTGGAATGGTTAGGGCAGAACCATTCTAAAAACAGATAAAACACTATCTTTGTATGCTTTATCAGATATAATTTCATAGTATGGAAAAGATATTCAAAAGAACTACGGTTACTTCTGCATTGCCTTATGCAAATGGTCCTGTACACATTGGACATTTAGCGGGCGTTTACATTCCGGCTGACATTTACGTCCGTTATTTGCGATTAAAAAAGGAAGAGGTATTGTTTATCGGTGGTTCCGACGAGCATGGAGTACCTATTACTTTACGGGCAAAGAAAGAAGGGGTTACTCCGCAAGATATTGTGGACAGGTATCATACGTTGATTAAAGATTCGTTTCAGGAGTTTGGTATATCTTTTGACATTTATTCGCGTACCACTTCCCAAATACACCACGATTTGGCAGCGCAATTTTTCCGTTTGTTATATGATAAAGGGAAATTTATCGAAAAGGTTTCCGAACAATATTACGATGAAGAGACTCACCAGTTTTTGGCTGACCGGTATATAACGGGGGAATGTCCGCATTGCCATGCGGAAGGAGCTTACGGGGATCAGTGTGAAAAATGTGGAACTTCCCTCTCTCCTACTGACCTGATTAATCCCAAAAGTTCTATTAGCGGAAGCAAACCGGTAATGAAAGAGACCAAACACTGGTATTTGCCACTTGATAACTATGAAGATTGGTTGCGAGAATGGATATTGGAAGAGCATAAGGAATGGCGTCCCAACGTATATGGACAATGCAAGAGTTGGCTCGACATGGGATTACAACCACGCGCCGTAAGTCGCGATCTTGATTGGGGGATTCCTGTTCCGGTAGAAGGAGCCAAAGGTAAAGTGCTTTATGTGTGGTTCGATGCTCCCATCGGTTATATTTCCAATACCAAAGAATTATTTCCGGATAGTTGGGAAAAATGGTGGAAAGACCCTGAAACACGTCTTTTGCATTTCATTGGTAAAGATAATATCGTTTTCCATTGTATTGTTTTTCCTGCCATGCTGAAAGCGGAAGGTAGCTACATCCTTCCGGATAATGTGCCGGCTAATGAATTTTTGAATTTGGAAGGAGATAAGATTTCTACTTCCCGCAATTGGGCGGTATGGTTACACGAGTATTTGAAAGAATTTTCCGGCAAACAAGACGTGCTTCGGTACGTGCTTACCGCCAATGCACCGGAAACGAAGGACAATGATTTTACATGGAAAGACTTCCAAGCTCGCAACAACAACGAATTGGTTGCCATATACGGTAATTTCGTAAACCGCGCCATGATGCTCACGTGGAAACACTTCGACGGGAAAGTGCCGGCAGTAAGTAATTTGACCGATTACGATAAGGACACCTTAAAAGAGTTTATGGGCGTAAAGATGGAGATGGAAAAATTAGTAGATACGTTCCGGTTCCGTGATGCGCAAAAAGAGGCTATGAATTTGGCACGTATCGGAAATAAATACCTGGCGGACACGGAGCCGTGGAAGTTAGCCAAAACCGATATGGATCGCGTCAAAACAGTATTAAATATCAGCATGCAATTGACGGGTAATCTGGCTATCGCCTTTGAACCCTTTCTGCCTTTCAGTTCTGAAAAATTGCGCCGGATGCTCAACATGAAGAATTTCGACTGGGCAAACCTCGGACAAACCAATTTATTACTTCCGGAACATCAACTAAACAAACCTGAACTGCTCTTTGAAAAGATAGAAGATGACGTTATTGAAATTCAAATACGGAAATTGCTTGATACGAAAAAAGTCAACGAAGCTACAAGCTATAAAGCAATGCCCATTCGCAAAAATATGGAGTTCGATGATTTCCTGAAATTAGATATTCGCGTAGGTACGGTACTCGAATGTAAAAAAGTCCCTAAAGCGGAAAAACTGCTTCAATTCAAAATAGACGATGGACTGGAAACGCGTACCATTGTTTCCGGCATTGCCAAATATTATCATCCGGAAGAGTTGACAGGAAAACAGGTTTGTTTCGTTGCCAACCTCGCTCCGCGAACATTAAAGGGGATTGTATCGGAAGGCATGATTCTTTCGGCGGAAGATTTTGACGGACGTTCCACAGTGGTGATGCCGGAGAAAGAGGTGAAGGCGGGAAGCGAGGTAAAATGATTTCTTTAACCGGAACGTTTCCGGTAGATACCCTGAAATCTCACATATTCTTGACGATATTGTTAAAATCCTGCCATATAATTGTCTGCGAAGGAAGACTTTTTGGCTATCACATGTTTTTCAATGCGCATGGTTTAACATGAGGATAAAGTAATATAATGGGTAAACAATCATTGAAAGATAAAACCATTAAAGGATTATTTTGGGGCGGATTCAGTAACGGAATTCAGCAGTTACTTAATTTGTTATTCGGAATATTCTTGGCGCGTATCCTCAATGCCGATGACTATGGCATGGTAGGGATGCTGACTATCTTTTCCCTAATTGCCGCTTCCATTCAAGAAAGCGGATTCACGGCTGCATTAGCCAATAAGAAAACAATCAGGCATGAGGATTACAATGCTGTGTTTTGGTTTAGCGTATTGATTAGTCTATCTCTATATATCATTCTTTTCTTTTGCGCTCCTTTGATTGCCGAATTTTACAATACACCGGCATTGACCACATTAGCCCGTTATTCTTTTCTCGGATTTTTCTTTTCGGCTTTGGGTACGGCACACCATGCCTATATGTTTCGCAACCTGATGGTAAAGCAAAAAGCAATAACAATGATTATCAGTCTTATCCTATCCGGTACGGTAGGAATAACCCTTGCTTTTTTAGGGATGTCATATTGGGGAATTGCTACTCAAAATATAGTATATATCATTTCCGTTTCTACTTGTTATTGGCTCTTTTCTCCTTGGAGACCTACCTTTCAATTGAATTTCAAACCATTGAAAGGCATGATTGGTTTTAGTAGCAAATTGCTTGTTAGTAATATATTCGTACACATTAACAATAATCTGTTTTCTGTTTTGCTGGGTAAATACTATTCAGAAAAAGAGGTGGGATATTTTACGCAAGCCAACAAGTGGAATAATATGGGACATTCGTTTGCTACAGGTATGTTGCAAGGAGTGTCGCAGCCTGTCTTAGCACAAATGAAAGGAGACATTAACCGGCAGCGAAACGCATTCCGTAAAATGCTCCGTTTCACAGCTTTTGTGTCTTTTCCAATGATGTTCGGGCTTTCATTTGTTTCTCGTGAGCTAATAATTATTGCCATTACCGACAAATGGTTACCTGCTGTTGACATTATGCAATTGCTTTGCGTTGGCGGGGCTTTCATTCCCATTATTCGGCTTTATTCCAATTTGATGATAAGCAAAGACAAATCCGGCGTTTATGTATGGAACACTATATGCGCCTGCCTTGTACAATTAGCAGCTATGCTGCTTCTCTATCCTTATGGCATCCAAACGATGCTTACCTCCTATGTGATTATTAATACCTGCTGGTTATTTGTATGGCACCATTATTTACAACGGGAAATAAAACTTTCTTTACTAACAGCCTTCAAAGACGTGCTTCCTTTTGCCGGTATCGCTGCATTGACTATACTAACAACCCATTTTATCACATTGAAAATAGAAAACATCTATTGGCTACTTGCCGGAAAAATCGGTATCACTGCCATCCTTTATACTTTTGTATTATGGATATGCCGGGCTAAAATACTTAGAGAAAGCATTAGCTTTTTGTTTAAAAGGAAACCTAAACACTCCTTTGATGAAAATTAACAATATATGATAATAATAAAACTTTCTTCCGGATTAGGAAATCAGCTCTTTATGTATGCTTTCAGTAAATTACTGGAGAGTCAACTCAAAATATCACCCTGTTTTGATGATTCTTACTATAAAGCAGATCCTTCCCGACATTCCGAATTGAATATATTGTATCCAAACTATCCTACTGCTCAGATTAAATTAAATCCTGTAGGTAAAAGAAACGTCATACGTTTTTTTTGTAAGTTCTATCATAAATGCAGGAGAACCTATAAAATTATCAATGAAAAAGATGAATTTAACATTAAATTGCTTTATTCTCAAAAAACATATTACTTCAACGGGTATTGGCAGCATGAAAAATACTATAATTTTTTTAAAGCGGATTGGTTTGTACCTAAAGAAACTCTCCCTACCATACTTGGGGAAATCAAAGAGAAAATATTGAATGCTCCTAATCCGGTTGCTATACATATCCGCCGAGGAGACTATTTCAACAATCAGTATATGAAACAATTTGGAATATGCACAGAAGTATATTTTAAAAACGCAATGAGTTGTATGGAAGAGATGGAACAATCCATAGAATATTTTGTGTTTTCAGACGATATTCAGTGGGTAAGAACTCATCTTACGTTTCATAGACAATTTTATATGATAGAGAATCATCAGGTTAATAGTTTTTGGTACATTTATTTGATGAGCTTATGCCGTCATAATATCATATCTAATTCCACATTTAGCTGGTGGGGGGCATACCTCAATTCCAATCCTCAGAAAGAAGTTTTTTATCCATCAAAATGGGTAAAAGATGAGAGTTATACTCTTGCTATGAATTCGTGGATAAAAATTAAAGTAGATTGATTTCATTATTAATAAATGAAAAAGCCGAAAGTCAGTATTATCATACCTGTTTACAACACTGCCGGTTATTTGGAGGAGGCTGTAAACAGTATATTGAATCAAACTCTCGCCGAATTGGAAATAATTGCCGTTAACGATGGTTCGACGGATAATAGTTTAGAGATATTGGAGCGCATCCGGCAAAGAGATTCCAGACTGAAAATATATTCTCAAGAAAACAGAGGGCAATCGGCAGCAAGGAATACCGGCATCATATATGCAAAAGGAGAGTTTATCTATTTCTTCGATAGTGATGATATACTGCAAAAAGAAACGCTGGCAGCCTGTTATCAAAAAGCGATAGCAGAAAACGCCGACATCGTTTTTTTCGATGCTGAAGTCATAGGAACAACAAGGCAAAATATTTTTCAGGATTCGCCTTATGAACGAAAGTATATATTAGAAAGCAATATCGTTTATAAAGGACATGAGATAGTAGAATACTTGATAAACAAAAAAATATACTCGGCTGCCCCTTGGCTTGTCTTCACACGAATCAGTTACCTACAATCCATCCATTTAAACTTCTACCCCGGCATTATTCACGAAGATCAGTTATTTACCTTTCTTCTGTTTTTACAAGCAGATAGAGTATGTTTTATACCTAAAAGCTATTTCCAAAGAAGGATACGTCCTCACTCTACAATGACTTCACCCGTATCTATGAAAAACATCCATGGGTATATTACCGTATGCAGGGAATTGGTAACGTATGCACAAGCGTCTCATTTTACTGTATATAGGCGTCTGATCAATAAGCAAATAAAAATACTTGTAAATATCACCGCTTCAACAGCTATTTCACTCAATTTTCGAACACGCATGAATGTGCTTTGGCATTTGGCACACTTCTTTGGCAATAAACTTCTACCGCAGTCCGTATTATTGCTTGTATTTCCGAGATTGAAAATAAAAAAATTACCAACTATATGACTACTGCATTCGCTCCTGTCTTGCTATTTGTTTATAACCGTCCGGAACATACCGTACGAGCCGTAACCTCCTTATTAGAAAACACATTAGCAGCCCAAAGCCTCCTCTTTATTTATTCCGATGCAGCTAAAGACGAGAAAAATCGTTTACCGGTAGAGGAAGTGCGGAAAATCGTCCGTAGTGTGAGCGGTTTTGAATCCGTAACTATTGTAGAACGGGAAGAAAACTGGGGATTAGCCAAAAGCATTATCGACGGAGTAACTACACAAATAAACCGCTTTGGACGGGTCATCGTATTGGAAGACGACCTTATTGTAGCTCCACACTTTCTGCAATTTATGAATGATGCTTTGGAGGTTTACAAAGATGAACAGAAAGTAGGGCATATTCAGGCGTGCGATTTTACCAAAGACCCTTCTCTTCCCGACACTTTCCTTATCAAGTGGATAGGTAGTTGGGGATGGGCAACGTGGGACAGAACATGGAACTATTTCAATCCCGACGGAAAGACCCTTTTGAAAGAATTAGAAACAAGAAAACTCACCCGTATATTCGATTTCAATGGCTCTTACGGTTACACCCGTATGCTGCGCCGGCAAATAAAAGGTAAAAATAACTCTTGGGCTATCCGTTGGAATGCAAGTCTTTTTTTAAAAGATATACTTTCGCTCAACGTCGGAAAATCGTTAGTGCAAAATACCGGTTTCGACGGAAGCGGAACGAATTGCGGTGGGGGTGAATTGTACGCCTCTGATTTGTTTATGGAAAGACTACCTGTAAAGAAAATCAACTCCATAACCGAGAATCTTGCAGCAAGGCATGCTTTTGAAAAATATTACCGCCACACCAATTCGTTTACGGCAAAAGCCATTCGCCGTATCAAACGAACATGGAAGGGCGATTTCGGAGCGTAAACTCAATCATTGTTTTACCGGGTAGTATCAAATAATCCCGTTTCGTCCCATCCGGCAGCTGAATACCAAGCAAAAGAAGAATAAAATGAATTGATTGAAGTAAGGTTCTTTTTCGGTATGTATATCGAAAGCCCTTCAGAACCTTCCATAGAAAACATGCCTTTGAGTTCACCAGAATAGTTCTTTTCGGTCGTTTCATAGTAGGGAACAGTTTTTTTGAAAGCTGCATGCCAAACGGCATAATCCGCATTGTGTTCCGTCAATACGCCGATGAAACCATCCATATCGTAATAGTATGGGTATGACCGTTTCGAACTCCAGTCATAACACATAATAGCAGAAACATCAATAGGCGTCTGTTCGTTCAAGTAGTTGGAAAATATATTTTTTGTTGCTATTGCCAACTGTTCCAACTCATCACTTTTTACTACCGACACAGAAACTCCTCCCGTCCAATTTGTATTGGATATATCCCTGCCGTCATCGTACATATCTTTATAATACTTGTAATAAGCATTAGCCACATCAACAGCAACCGTATTCTTCTCACCGAACATTGACTTTACAAGAGTTTGGTAAGGTGCGCCGGGACCTGGAATTTCCGTAGGTGAACCGATAAAATAATCACTGCAATCCCGCAATTCATAAACAACCTCAACAGATTGCATAAGACAAGCGTCAAAAAGGACAAAATCAAAATGATAACCTTTCAACACTTCATGCAAATCAGAAATATCCATCTTCGTGTTGCCATCTTGCCCAAAAGAACGGGAAAGGGAAAGTTTCTTATTATCAGCCGGCGCCCACCCGTCACCGTGCGACCATAACACCAAGCCATAGCTTGCAGCAGGAAAATTACCAAAAGCACACGAAAAAACTTTTTTCATCACTTCCACACTCACAGAATTTTGTTTTTCATACGTTTCTATCACTTCCTTAACAACAGTCCCCCTTTTATCTTTCTTCAAACGAAACAATTGAGGTTGACCTTCATACGTGTAACTATTATCCACATAAACAATCAGTCTTTCCGCCTCATCTTTCAATTTCATCACTCCTTCCATCATTTCGTTAATATCATCTTCTGAAAAAGAAGAGAGAGTATTGTCGGCTGCCAGATAGACTAATACGGTACGTCGTCCTTTTAATGGAAGTTCCTCTTTCTCGCAACTGTAAAAACCGAATATTATCGGTAAATACAATAAAATTTTAACAACTTTTATAGCTTTCATACAACAAAGATACGAAAAAGAGGTTTTTGGATTACAAAGATAACCGGTTTTTTAAAAATATAAATTTGAATGATTGATAAAGGTAAATTGTTATCTAAATTATTATCCTTTAAGGACATAGAATAAAATTATATTTATTATATTTGCAATTATAAGAAACCGATAGCAACACAAAAATGGCAAAAAATCGTTTGAAAAAAAGCCGACAAACTATTTTTGAACAGATAAAAAAAATAGACGACGAGGGACAAGAATTTTGGACTTCGCGAGAACTTGCTAAAGTATTGGAATACACCGACTACAGAAATTTCACTTCGGTCGTGGAAAAAGCAAAAATTGCATGTAAAAACAGCAGCCAGAAAGGAGAAGATCATTTTGTTGATTTCACCGATATGATAGAAATCGGAAAAGGCGGAAAAAGGCAAGTCGAATCTATTCGATTCTCCCGCTATGCATGTTACCTCATTGTACAAAATGCAGACCCGAACAAAGAGATTGTAGCATTGGGACAAAGTTACTTTGCCGTTCAAACACGTATTGCCGAAATCAAACAATCGGAAGAATACAATGAACTCTCCACAGAAGATGAAAAGCGATTGTTTTTGCGTAATGAAATGATTCGCCAGAATATTCAATTAGCAGATGCCGCCAAAGAAGCCGGAGTTGTCAACGCAGGAGATTATGCCACTTTTCAAGATCATGGCTATGAAGGATTGTACGGAGGTTTGAAATTGAAAGAAGTCCGTCAGACAAAAGGATTAGGGAAAGATCAAAAACTACTCGACCACATGGGAAGCACCGAACTTGCCGCCAATCTCTTCCGTACTACACAAACAGAAGATAAACTCCGTCGAGAAAGCATAAGAGGAAAAAAGAAAGCTTATCAAATGCACTATGAAGTAGGTATGAAAGTCCGCCGAACGATTGAAGAACTGGGTGGTGTGATGCCCGAAGTTTTACCTGCTGTAGAAAGTATTAAGAAAATCGAAGAAAAAGAGAAAAAATTAGAAAGAGGATGATGAAATAATCTATTTCGCCCTCTCCTTTGCATCCCTTTACAAAAATGCCGCTGCCCTGTCAAATACACACCTAAATGCCCGATTAACCGACTCGTTATAACCACACTCATTTACCGGAAACGGTACTTGATGCGAATACGGAAACGAAAAATCCAATTCCTCCAATATCTTTTGAGATGCCTTTCCCAATGCTTTTATAATCCCTTGCGTAGGAATTACGACATCTTTCTTCAAAGAAACAGCTCGTATCCGACTATATGCCGATTGGAAAAAAGATTCTCTCTGTTCTGTCATTACAGATGGGCAAATCATCATCCTGAATGCTTGTTCCAATGAAATACTTTCGTTTGAAAATGCAAACGGAAAAGTCTTCAAGAAATCATACATATAATAATTCCTTAGACAAAGAGAAGCTTCCTTATCTAAAATATCTCGTGCATTCCCGTCTATTTCACTGAATATAGATCCGCCACAAAACATGAACAGGCGAGTATTCGCAAATAAATTCTCCGGATTGGCAAGTAACATCACTTGAGATAACAACGCCCCAATAGAATAAGCAAATATATTAACAGACGTGCCTTCTTTGAAAAAAGGATGATCTCCGCTTTTTATTTCACGCACCAATTGCAGCACATCGTAAGCGGATACCAAGCCGGAAACATAAAAACGAAGCGGCTGTTTGGAAATTCGGCTACTCAACGCTACATTGACAAAAGTAGAATTATCCAAATCACTTACTTCTTGCTTTCGCTCGTTTACCCACGGAAGAATTGCTCGCGGATTACACCATAAGCTGGGAGTACGATTCATATGAAAAGCTATAGGGAAGAGTATCACGGATTTACCCGTATTTTCAGCCAAGTGTTCAGCCCAAGTCAGATATTTATTCCAATTTCGCTCATTCAATCCGTGCAATAAAATAATAGCCTCACTTCTTTTTTCTTTTCCATCTCTTGGCGTAAAAACAATATAATTAAAGCTTTTGTTTTCGTCAATACAATCGTCCGTTACCGGACAAAAATTCGCGGTGGCCAAGTCTTTTTGAAGACGGGCAATTCTCCCTTCCCTATCAGTCTGAATGAAGCGGAACGGAACGATATCCAAATTAGAATCTTCTAACTCCACTTTCTTATCATAAGAAAAAAGTTTGATAAGCTGTTTGGTTCGTAATGCTATGTCCATAGTGTTCTATCTTTATTCTCTGCAAACAAACATAAGAAAGACGAGCGTTACAAATAAAAGGTTTTATCAACACTCCAAAGGGGTTAAAAGGGCAAAACGGGGGATAAAAATAATTATTGAGGGGTGAACGTAACATCCATTAATATGTATATTTGCAGACAATAAAAGCCTCAAGAGCATGTTCAAACAAAAAATACCCCGTTACATTTATGAAAAAAGAAACATAATCCGTCTAATCCTACTGACAGCAATATTTGCTTTAATATTCATCAATATCTACAAACCATTCAGTTCTTCCAACTGGTATGCTGTCTCTGAATTTAAGTTTTTTGTATTTTCCAGTTTGATTATCCTAACGGGAGTGTTAGTAGTAGTAGTCAGTCGTATTATCCTATTTCATTGGGGAAAAAAGCATGATATAACAATCGGTCAATATGCCGTATGGATTTTGCTGGAAATAGTCTCCATGTCTTTACTATATACCATTTACACTCTGTCATTGAATCCGGAACGAGAATACCTGACCGTTTTTAAAGAATCATCCCTAAACACGACTTTAGTGCTTTTACTGCCCTATTTCGCCATACATCTCTATTTTTCTTATCAAGACAGTCAGAAAAAACTACATTCCTTGTTGGAAGAAGAACATTCCGAAGTCGTAATAGGGCACAATGTATATTCTTTCTATGATGAAAAGAACGAGTTACGCCTATCCGTGAAAAAGACGAATCTATTATACATTGTCTCAGCAGACAATTACGTATACATTTGGTATCTTAATAAGGGCAGCCTTACCAAATTTATGCTTCGCAATTCTTTGAAAGCGATAGAAGAAAATTTGACGGGTACGAGTGTACTCCGCTGTCATCGTTCTTATATCGTGAATTTTGAACAAGTAAAAGTTATTCGACGACAAAAAGATGGTATCTATTTGGAATTAAGCAGAGAAGATATACCCGATATTCCTATTTCAAAGAAATACAGTGAGAAAGTAACGCATTGGTTTATGACTTATTCTTCATAAAGGTTTGCTATACAAAACCCTCATCCTTATAATATGTCAACTCATATTTTTATTGTATTTTTGTCCACTTTATTTCTAAGATTATCTATTCATTAAATAAAACCGACATGGAATTGGCTAGTAAGTACAACCCCGCCGATGTAGAGGGAAAGTGGTACGATTATTGGATGAAACATAAACTGTTTGCTTCAAAACCTGACGGACGCAAGGCTTATACCATCGTTATCCCCCCTCCGAATGTTACCGGTGGTTGCTACTACGGCATAACTTTCTTCTCCTTCAATTTTGTAACGAAGATAATAGAGTTTCCCGTGTTCTTCTTTGTAGATGACTTCTTCGTCGGAAACGGCTGTCAAAGCTTGCGGATCCCAATTTACCATACGAACGCCACGATATATCAGTCCTTTATGATATAAATCGACAAAGACATTCAAAACACTTTCACTGCGGGGTTCGTCCATTGTGAAAGCGGTACGATCCCAATCACAAGAAGCTCCCAAACGACGAAGTTGTTTTAATATGATTCCGCCATGTTCGTCCGTCCATGCCCATGCGTGTTTTAAAAATTCCTCGCGCGTCAAATCTGTTTTTTTTATTCCTTGAGCAGCCAGTTTGTTCACTACTTTTGCTTCGGTGGCAATAGAAGCATGGTCTGTACCCGGGACCCAACAAGCATTTTTGCCTTCCATGCGAGCGCGACGGATGAGAATATCTTGAATCGTATTATTAAGCATGTGTCCCATGTGCAACACACCGGTAACATTCGGAGGGGGGATAACGATGGTATAAGCCTTGCGTCCGTCAGGTTTTGAAGCAAACAGTTTATGTTTCATCCAATAATCGTACCACTTTCCCTCTACATCGGCGGGGTTGTACTTACTAGCCAATTCCATGTCGGTTTTATTTAATGAATAGATAATCTTAGAAATAAAGTGGACAAAAATACAATAAAAATATGAGTTGACATATTATAAGGATGAGGGTTTTGTATAGCAAACCTTTATGAAGAATAAGTCATAAACCAATGCGTTACTTTCTCACTGTATTTCTTTGAAATAGGAATATCGGGTATATCTTCTCTGCTTAATTCCAAATAGATACCATCTTTTTGTCGTCGAATAACTTTTACTTGTTCAAAATTCACGATATAAGAACGATGACAGCGGAGTACACTCGTACCCGTCAAATTTTCTTCTATCGCTTTCAAAGAATTGCGAAGCATAAATTTGGTAAGGCTGCCCTTATTAAGATACCAAATGTATACGTAATTGTCTGCTGAGACAATGTATAATAGATTCGTCTTTTTCACGGATAGGCGTAACTCGTTCTTTTCATCATAGAAAGAATATACATTGTGCCCTATTACGACTTCGGAATGTTCTTCTTCCAACAAGGAATGTAGTTTTTTCTGACTGTCTTGATAAGAAAAATAGAGATGTATGGCGAAATAGGGCAGTAAAAGCACTAAAGTCGTGTTTAGGGATGATTCTTTAAAAACGGTCAGGTATTCTCGTTCCGGATTCAATGACAGAGTGTAAATGGTATATAGTAAAGACATGGAGACTATTTCCAGCAAAATCCATACGGCATATTGACCGATTGTTATATCATGCTTTTTTCCCCAATGAAATAGGATAATACGACTGACTACTACTACTAACACTCCCGTTAGGATAATCAAACTGGAAAATACAAAAAACTTAAATTCAGAGACAGCATACCAGTTGGAAGAACTGAATGGTTTGTAGATATTGATGAATATTAAAGCAAATATTGCTGTCAGTAGGATTAGACGGATTATGTTTCTTTTTTCATAAATGTAACGGGGTATTTTTTGTTTGAACATGCTCTTGAGGCTTTTATTGTCTGCAAATATACATATTAATGGATGTTACGTTCACCCCTCAATAATTATTTTTATCCCCCGTTTTGCCCTTTTAACCCCTTTGGAGTGTTGATAAAACCTTTTATTTGTAACGCTCGTCTTTCTTATGTTTGTTTGCAGAGAATAAAGATAGAACACTATGGACATAGCATTACGAACCAAACAGCTTATCAAACTTTTTTCTTATGATAAGAAAGTGGAGTTAGAAGATTCTAATTTGGATATCGTTCCGTTCCGCTTCATTCAGACTGATAGGGAAGGGAGAATTGCCCGTCTTCAAAAAGACTTGGCCACCGCGAATTTTTGTCCGGTAACGGACGATTGTATTGACGAAAACAAAAGCTTTAATTATATTGTTTTTACGCCAAGAGATGGAAAAGAAAAAAGAAGTGAGGCTATTATTTTATTGCACGGATTGAATGAGCGAAATTGGAATAAATATCTGACTTGGGCTGAACACTTGGCTGAAAATACGGGTAAATCCGTGATACTCTTCCCTATAGCTTTTCATATGAATCGTACTCCCAGCTTATGGTGTAATCCGCGAGCAATTCTTCCGTGGGTAAACGAGCGAAAGCAAGAAGTAAGTGATTTGGATAATTCTACTTTTGTCAATGTAGCGTTGAGTAGCCGAATTTCCAAACAGCCGCTTCGTTTTTATGTTTCCGGCTTGGTATCCGCTTACGATGTGCTGCAATTGGTGCGTGAAATAAAAAGCGGAGATCATCCTTTTTTCAAAGAAGGCACGTCTGTTAATATATTTGCTTATTCTATTGGGGCGTTGTTATCTCAAGTGATGTTACTTGCCAATCCGGAGAATTTATTTGCGAATACTCGCCTGTTCATGTTTTGTGGCGGATCTATATTCAGTGAAATAGACGGGAATGCACGAGATATTTTAGATAAGGAAGCTTCTCTTTGTCTAAGGAATTATTATATGTATGATTTCTTGAAGACTTTTCCGTTTGCATTTTCAAACGAAAGTATTTCATTGGAACAAGCATTCAGGATGATGATTTGCCCATCTGTAATGACAGAACAGAGAGAATCTTTTTTCCAATCGGCATATAGTCGGATACGAGCTGTTTCTTTGAAGAAAGATGTCGTAATTCCTACGCAAGGGATTATAAAAGCATTGGGAAAGGCATCTCAAAAGATATTGGAGGAATTGGATTTTTCGTTTCCGTATTCGCATCAAGTACCGTTTCCGGTAAATGAGTGTGGTTATAACGAGTCGGTTAATCGGGCATTTAGGTGTGTATTTGACAGGGCAGCGGCATTTTTGTAAAGGGATGCAAAGGAGAGGGCGAAATAGATTATTTCATCATCCTCTTTCTAATTTTTTCTCTTTTTCTTCGATTTTCTTAATACTTTCTACAGCAGGTAAAACTTCGGGCATCACACCACCCAGTTCTTCAATCGTTCGGCGGACTTTCATACCTACTTCATAGTGCATTTGATAAGCTTTCTTTTTTCCTCTTATGCTTTCTCGACGGAGTTTATCTTCTGTTTGTGTAGTACGGAAGAGATTGGCGGCAAGTTCGGTGCTTCCCATGTGGTCGAGTAGTTTTTGATCTTTCCCTAATCCTTTTGTCTGACGGACTTCTTTCAATTTCAAACCTCCGTACAATCCTTCATAGCCATGATCTTGAAAAGTGGCATAATCTCCTGCGTTGACAACTCCGGCTTCTTTGGCGGCATCTGCTAATTGAATATTCTGGCGAATCATTTCATTACGCAAAAACAATCGCTTTTCATCTTCTGTGGAGAGTTCATTGTATTCTTCCGATTGTTTGATTTCGGCAATACGTGTTTGAACGGCAAAGTAACTTTGTCCCAATGCTACAATCTCTTTGTTCGGGTCTGCATTTTGTACAATGAGGTAACATGCATAGCGGGAGAATCGAATAGATTCGACTTGCCTTTTTCCGCCTTTTCCGATTTCTATCATATCGGTGAAATCAACAAAATGATCTTCTCCTTTCTGGCTGCTGTTTTTACATGCAATTTTTGCTTTTTCCACGACCGAAGTGAAATTTCTGTAGTCGGTGTATTCCAATACTTTAGCAAGTTCTCGCGAAGTCCAAAATTCTTGTCCCTCGTCGTCTATTTTTTTTATCTGTTCAAAAATAGTTTGTCGGCTTTTTTTCAAACGATTTTTTGCCATTTTTGTGTTGCTATCGGTTTCTTATAATTGCAAATATAATAAATATAATTTTATTCTATGTCCTTAAAGGATAATAATTTAGATAACAATTTACCTTTATCAATCATTCAAATTTATATTTTTAAAAAACCGGTTATCTTTGTAATCCAAAAACCTCTTTTTCGTATCTTTGTTGTATGAAAGCTATAAAAGTTGTTAAAATTTTATTGTATTTACCGATAATATTCGGTTTTTACAGTTGCGAGAAAGAGGAACTTCCATTAAAAGGACGACGTACCGTATTAGTCTATCTGGCAGCCGACAATACTCTCTCTTCTTTTTCAGAAGATGATATTAACGAAATGATGGAAGGAGTGATGAAATTGAAAGATGAGGCGGAAAGACTGATTGTTTATGTGGATAATAGTTACACGTATGAAGGTCAACCTCAATTGTTTCGTTTGAAGAAAGATAAAAGGGGGACTGTTGTTAAGGAAGTGATAGAAACGTATGAAAAACAAAATTCTGTGAGTGTGGAAGTGATGAAAAAAGTTTTTTCGTGTGCTTTTGGTAATTTTCCTGCTGCAAGCTATGGCTTGGTGTTATGGTCGCACGGTGACGGGTGGGCGCCGGCTGATAATAAGAAACTTTCCCTTTCCCGTTCTTTTGGGCAAGATGGCAACACGAAGATGGATATTTCTGATTTGCATGAAGTGTTGAAAGGTTATCATTTTGATTTTGTCCTTTTTGACGCTTGTCTTATGCAATCTGTTGAGGTTGTTTATGAATTGCGGGATTGCAGTGATTATTTTATCGGTTCACCTACGGAAATTCCAGGTCCCGGCGCACCTTACCAAACTCTTGTAAAGTCAATGTTCGGTGAGAAGAATACGGTTGCTGTTGATGTGGCTAATGCTTATTACAAGTATTATAAAGATATGTACGATGACGGCAGGGATATATCCAATACAAATTGGACGGGAGGAGTTTCTGTGTCGGTAGTAAAAAGTGATGAGTTGGAACAGTTGGCAATAGCAACAAAAAATATATTTTCCAACTACTTGAACGAACAGACGCCTATTGATGTTTCTGCTATTATGTGTTATGACTGGAGTTCGAAACGGTCATACCCATACTATTACGATATGGATGGTTTCATCGGCGTATTGACGGAACACAATGCGGATTATGCCGTTTGGCATGCAGCTTTCAAAAAAACTGTTCCCTACTATGAAACGACCGAAAAGAACTATTCTGGTGAACTCAAAGGCATGTTTTCTATGGAAGGTTCTGAAGGGCTTTCGATATACATACCGAAAAAGAACCTTACTTCAATCAATTCATTTTATTCTTCTTTTGCTTGGTATTCAGCTGCCGGATGGGACGAAACGGGATTATTTGATACTACCCGGTAAAACAATGATTGAGTTTACGCTCCGAAATCGCCCTTCCATGTTCGTTTGATACGGCGAATGGCTTTTGCCGTAAACGAATTGGTGTGGCGGTAATATTTTTCAAAAGCATGCCTTGCTGCAAGATTCTCGGTTATGGAGTTGATTTTCTTTACAGGTAGTCTTTCCATAAACAAATCAGAGGCGTACAATTCACCCCCACCGCAATTCGTTCCGCTTCCGTCGAAACCGGTATTTTGCACTAACGATTTTCCGACGTTGAGCGAAAGTATATCTTTTAAAAAAAGACTTGCATTCCAACGGATAGCCCAAGAGTTATTTTTACCTTTTATTTGCCGGCGCAGCATACGGGTGTAACCGTAAGAGCCATTGAAATCGAATATACGGGTGAGTTTTCTTGTTTCTAATTCTTTCAAAAGGGTCTTTCCGTCGGGATTGAAATAGTTCCATGTTCTGTCCCACGTTGCCCATCCCCAACTACCTATCCACTTGATAAGGAAAGTGTCGGGAAGAGAAGGGTCTTTGGTAAAATCGCACGCCTGAATATGCCCTACTTTCTGTTCATCTTTGTAAACCTCCAAAGCATCATTCATAAATTGCAGAAAGTGTGGAGCTACAATAAGGTCGTCTTCCAATACGATGACCCGTCCAAAGCGGTTTATTTGTGTAGTTACTCCGTCGATAATGCTTTTGGCTAATCCCCAGTTTTCTTCCCGTTCTACAATAGTTACGGATTCAAAACCGCTCACACTACGGACGATTTTCCGCACTTCCTCTACCGGTAAACGATTTTTCTCGTCTTTAGCTGCATCGGAATAAATAAAGAGGAGGCTTTGGGCTGCTAATGTGTTTTCTAATAAGGAGGTTACGGCTCGTACGGTATGTTCCGGACGGTTATAAACAAATAGCAAGACAGGAGCGAATGCAGTAGTCATATAGTTGGTAATTTTTTTATTTTCAATCTCGGAAATACAAGCAATAATACGGACTGCGGTAGAAGTTTATTGCCAAAGAAGTGTGCCAAATGCCAAAGCACATTCATGCGTGTTCGAAAATTGAGTGAAATAGCTGTTGAAGCGGTGATATTTACAAGTATTTTTATTTGCTTATTGATCAGACGCCTATATACAGTAAAATGAGACGCTTGTGCATACGTTACCAATTCCCTGCATACGGTAATATACCCATGGATGTTTTTCATAGATACGGGTGAAGTCATTGTAGAGTGAGGACGTATCCTTCTTTGGAAATAGCTTTTAGGTATAAAACATACTCTATCTGCTTGTAAAAACAGAAGAAAGGTAAATAACTGATCTTCGTGAATAATGCCGGGGTAGAAGTTTAAATGGATGGATTGTAGGTAACTGATTCGTGTGAAGACAAGCCAAGGGGCAGCCGAGTATATTTTTTTGTTTATCAAGTATTCTACTATCTCATGTCCTTTATAAACGATATTGCTTTCTAATATATACTTTCGTTCATAAGGCGAATCCTGAAAAATATTTTGCCTTGTTGTTCCTATGACTTCAGCATCGAAAAAAACGATGTCGGCGTTTTCTGCTATCGCTTTTTGATAACAGGCTGCCAGCGTTTCTTTTTGCAGTATATCATCACTATCGAAGAAATAGATAAACTCTCCTTTTGCATATATGATGCCGGTATTCCTTGCTGCCGATTGCCCTCTGTTTTCTTGAGAATATATTTTCAGTCTGGAATCTCTTTGCCGGATGCGCTCCAATATCTCTAAACTATTATCCGTCGAACCATCGTTAACGGCAATTATTTCCAATTCGGCGAGAGTTTGATTCAATATACTGTTTACAGCCTCCTCCAAATAACCGGCAGTGTTGTAAACAGGTATGATAATACTGACTTTCGGCTTTTTCATTTATTAATAATGAAATCAATCTACTTTAATTTTTATCCACGAATTCATAGCAAGAGTATAACTCTCATCTTTTACCCATTTTGATGGATAAAAAACTTCTTTCTGAGGATTGGAATTGAGGTATGCCCCCCACCAGCTAAATGTGGAATTAGATATGATATTATGACGGCATAAGCTCATCAAATAAATGTACCAAAAACTATTAACCTGATGATTCTCTATCATATAAAATTGTCTATGAAACGTAAGATGAGTTCTTACCCACTGAATATCGTCTGAAAACACAAAATATTCTATGGATTGTTCCATCTCTTCCATACAACTCATTGCGTTTTTAAAATATACTTCTGTGCATATTCCAAATTGTTTCATATACTGATTGTTGAAATAGTCTCCTCGGCGGATATGTATAGCAACCGGATTAGGAGCATTCAATATTTTCTCTTTGATTTCCCCAAGTATGGTAGGGAGAGTTTCTTTAGGTACAAACCAATCCGCTTTAAAAAAATTATAGTATTTTTCATGCTGCCAATACCCGTTGAAGTAATATGTTTTTTGAGAATAAAGCAATTTAATGTTAAATTCATCTTTTTCATTGATAATTTTATAGGTTCTCCTGCATTTATGATAGAACTTACAAAAAAAACGTATGACGTTTCTTTTACCTACAGGATTTAATTTAATCTGAGCAGTAGGATAGTTTGGATACAATATATTCAATTCGGAATGTCGGGAAGGATCTGCTTTATAGTAAGAATCATCAAAACAGGGTGATATTTTGAGTTGACTCTCCAGTAATTTACTGAAAGCATACATAAAGAGCTGATTTCCTAATCCGGAAGAAAGTTTTATTATTATCATATATTGTTAATTTTCATCAAAGGAGTGTTTAGGTTTCCTTTTAAACAAAAAGCTAATGCTTTCTCTAAGTATTTTAGCCCGGCATATCCATAATACAAAAGTATAAAGGATGGCAGTGATACCGATTTTTCCGGCAAGTAGCCAATAGATGTTTTCTATTTTCAATGTGATAAAATGGGTTGTTAGTATAGTCAATGCAGCGATACCGGCAAAAGGAAGCACGTCTTTGAAGGCTGTTAGTAAAGAAAGTTTTATTTCCCGTTGTAAATAATGGTGCCATACAAATAACCAGCAGGTATTAATAATCACATAGGAGGTAAGCATCGTTTGGATGCCATAAGGATAGAGAAGCAGCATAGCTGCTAATTGTACAAGGCAGGCGCATATAGTGTTCCATACATAAACGCCGGATTTGTCTTTGCTTATCATCAAATTGGAATAAAGCCGAATAATGGGAATGAAAGCCCCGCCAACGCAAAGCAATTGCATAATGTCAACAGCAGGTAACCATTTGTCGGTAATGGCAATAATTATTAGCTCACGAGAAACAAATGAAAGCCCGAACATCATTGGAAAAGACACAAAAGCTGTGAAACGGAGCATTTTACGGAATGCGTTTCGCTGCCGGTTAATGTCTCCTTTCATTTGTGCTAAGACAGGCTGCGACACTCCTTGCAACATACCTGTAGCAAACGAATGTCCCATATTATTCCACTTGTTGGCTTGCGTAAAATATCCCACCTCTTTTTCTGAATAGTATTTACCCAGCAAAACAGAAAACAGATTATTGTTAATGTGTACGAATATATTACTAACAAGCAATTTGCTACTAAAACCAATCATGCCTTTCAATGGTTTGAAATTCAATTGAAAGGTAGGTCTCCAAGGAGAAAAGAGCCAATAACAAGTAGAAACGGAAATGATATATACTATATTTTGAGTAGCAATTCCCCAATATGACATCCCTAAAAAAGCAAGGGTTATTCCTACCGTACCGGATAGGATAAGACTGATAATCATTGTTATTGCTTTTTGCTTTACCATCAGGTTGCGAAACATATAGGCATGGTGTGCCGTACCCAAAGCCGAAAAGAAAAATCCGAGAAAAGAATAACGGGCTAATGTGGTCAATGCCGGTGTATTGTAAAATTCGGCAATCAAAGGAGCGCAAAAGAAAAGAATGATATATAGAGATAGACTAATCAATACGCTAAACCAAAACACAGCATTGTAATCCTCATGCCTGATTGTTTTCTTATTGGCTAATGCAGCCGTGAATCCGCTTTCTTGAATGGAAGCGGCAATTAGGGAAAAGATAGTCAGCATCCCTACCATGCCATAGTCATCGGCATTGAGGATACGCGCCAAGAATATTCCGAATAACAAATTAAGTAACTGCTGAATTCCGTTACTGAATCCGCCCCAAAATAATCCTTTAATGGTTTTATCTTTCAATGATTGTTTACCCATTATATTACTTTATCCTCATGTTAAACCATGCGCATTGAAAAACATGTGATAGCCAAAAAGTCTTCCTTCGCAGACAATTATATGGCAGGATTTTAACAATATCGTCAAGAATATGTGAGATTTCAGGGTATCTACCGGAAACGTTCCGGTTAAAGAAATCATTTTACCTCGCTTCCCGCCTTCACCTCTTTCTCCGGCATCACCACTGTGGAACGTCCGTCAAAATCTTCCGCCGAAAGAATCATGCCTTCCGATACAATCCCCTTTAATGTTCGCGGAGCGAGGTTGGCAACGAAACAAACCTGTTTTCCTGTCAACTCTTCCGGATGATAATATTTGGCAATGCCGGAAACAATGGTACGCGTTTCCAGTCCATCGTCTATTTTGAATTGAAGCAGTTTTTCCGCTTTAGGGACTTTTTTACATTCGAGTACCGTACCTACGCGAATATCTAATTTCAGGAAATCATCGAACTCCATATTTTTGCGAATGGGCATTGCTTTATAGCTTGTAGCTTCGTTGACTTTTTTCGTATCAAGCAATTTCCGTATTTGAATTTCAATAACGTCATCTTCTATCTTTTCAAAGAGCAGTTCAGGTTTGTTTAGTTGATGTTCCGGAAGTAATAAATTGGTTTGTCCGAGGTTTGCCCAGTCGAAATTCTTCATGTTGAGCATCCGGCGCAATTTTTCAGAACTGAAAGGCAGAAAGGGTTCAAAGGCGATAGCCAGATTACCCGTCAATTGCATGCTGATATTTAATACTGTTTTGACGCGATCCATATCGGTTTTGGCTAACTTCCACGGCTCCGTGTCCGCCAGGTATTTATTTCCGATACGTGCCAAATTCATAGCCTCTTTTTGCGCATCACGGAACCGGAACGTATCTACTAATTTTTCCATCTCCATCTTTACGCCCATAAACTCTTTTAAGGTGTCCTTATCGTAATCGGTCAAATTACTTACTGCCGGCACTTTCCCGTCGAAGTGTTTCCACGTGAGCATCATGGCGCGGTTTACGAAATTACCGTATATGGCAACCAATTCGTTGTTGTTGCGAGCTTGGAAGTCTTTCCATGTAAAATCATTGTCCTTCGTTTCCGGTGCATTGGCGGTAAGCACGTACCGAAGCACGTCTTGTTTGCCGGAAAATTCTTTCAAATACTCGTGTAACCATACCGCCCAATTGCGGGAAGTAGAAATCTTATCTCCTTCCAAATTCAAAAATTCATTAGCCGGCACATTATCCGGAAGGATGTAGCTACCTTCCGCTTTCAGCATGGCAGGAAAAACAATACAATGGAAAACGATATTATCTTTACCAATGAAATGCAAAAGACGTGTTTCAGGGTCTTTCCACCATTTTTCCCAACTATCCGGAAATAATTCTTTGGTATTGGAAATATAACCGATGGGAGCATCGAACCACACATAAAGCACTTTACCTTTGGCTCCTTCTACCGGAACAGGAATCCCCCAATCAAGATCGCGACTTACGGCGCGTGGTTGTAATCCCATGTCGAGCCAACTCTTGCATTGTCCATATACGTTGGGACGCCATTCCTTATGCTCTTCCAATATCCATTCTCGCAACCAATCTTCATAGTTATCAAGTGGCAAATACCAGTGTTTGGTCTCTTTCATTACCGGTTTGCTTCCGCTAATAGAACTTTTGGGATTAATCAGGTCAGTAGGAGAGAGGGAAGTTCCACATTTTTCACACTGATCCCCGTAAGCTCCTTCCGCATGGCAATGCGGACATTCCCCCGTTATATACCGGTCAGCCAAAAACTGGTGAGTCTCTTCATCGTAATATTGTTCGGAAACCTTTTCGATAAATTTCCCTTTATCATATAACAAACGGAAAAATTGCGCTGCCAAATCGTGGTGTATTTGGGAAGTGGTACGCGAATAAATGTCAAAAGATATACCAAACTCCTGAAACGAATCTTTAATCAACGTATGATACCTGTCCACAATATCTTGCGGAGTAACCCCTTCTTTCTTTGCCCGTAAAGTAATAGGTACTCCATGCTCGTCGGAACCACCGATAAACAATACCTCTTCCTTTTTTAATCGCAAATAACGGACGTAAATGTCAGCCGGAATGTAAACGCCCGCTAAATGTCCAATGTGTACAGGACCATTTGCATAAGGCAATGCAGAAGTAACCGTAGTTCTTTTGAATATCTTTTCCATACTATGAAATTATATCTGATAAAGCATACAAAGATAGTGTTTTATCTGTTTTTAGAATGGTTCTGCCCTAACCATTCCAAACCCAAGCGACCCTTTTTCTCCGATTCCTCCTTCGTACATCACTCTCATTAATTCTTCCGGCAGTTTGATTTTAAATTTACACAGGTATCCTTTCACTTTTGTCTCTTCGGGCATTCCTGCTTTTATTTTTGTCAATACCGGTTTGGGGTCGTTCAGTATTTCAAAATTGTATTTTATAACGCCTTCATACTTTTTCCCGAAAAACGCTTCGTATTTATGCATCAATCCTAACAGTATATTTCCTCGCGCTTTTTCATCCGCCGGCGAAAGGTATTTCGGTACCATTTCGTTGTCTCTTGTTGAAATGCAAATAGGAGACATCGTTTCAAACGTAATCCCTTCCTCTCGATAGGTCAGCGCAGGCAATACTTCTACGTGCTGCACAGCAAACCGTACACAACTCTTTTTGTCGCCTATCTCGAAGTTTTGTGATGAAAAAATTCCTTGAATAAACTTTTCCGTGCTTTTTTCCGGAAGAAAAGAAATATACCATTCTACGCTGTTACTTTGAAGAATCAATCGTTCATTTTTTTTATCTATGTCATATTGTGGTACTATTAATCGGGAAAAAGTAAACAATTTGAACCTTTTCCATCCTAATTCAAAACCATTGTCATGCAGCCAAGTTGCATACTGTTCACTGCTTTTGGAAAGAATTTTGTAAATTACCGCCGACAATTCATATTGATAGTTAATAGGGATGGCATTTCCAAAACACTCTTTTTCCACTTTTAAGGTTAACTTAAATCTCATAACCAATCTCTTTTTCGTTCTTTACAAAAGTATATAAAAAAATCATCCGTAAGGAAAGGAAGAATCCATTTCTGCAAAGAAGAGAATCCATGCGATAACATTTTGTACAAACCTGAGTTTGGGATAAAGCCAATAAGGAGTGTATTCTTATTTGCTTGCATATCAATGGTAGTGCATTTCAAGTGAAAGTCAATTTAAGATGAGACTGTGTTGGCAATGTTTGCAAAAATAGACCTTTGGGACACCCCCCCTACGTTTTTGGACTCAGGTTATAAGAGTAGAAAACGGGTTTTTATTTCCTTAGCCCATCAAGTAAGCTCTTCACCGCTCTCTCCGTATCCTTTTCCTCTTCAAGCAAACTGATAAACCGGCTACCTACAATTCCTCCCGAAGCATATCGACAAGCTGCTTCCAAAGTGTTTCGGTTACTAATTCCAAAACCGACCATTAACGGATTCTGCAAAGACATGTTTCCTATTCTTTTAAAATAAGCCTGTTTCCGTTCGTCGAAATCCTGTTGCGCTCCCGTAGTTGCAGCCGAAGAAACCATATAGATAAATCCACCCGTATTTCTGTCAATTTCACGAATGCGCTCCTCACTCGTTTCGGGAGTAATGAGCATAATAACGTGCAGACCATACTGTTCGGCAATACTTTGATAATGTTCCCGATACTCCTTGAAAGGTAAATCCGGAATGATCATCCCGTCAATACCACATTCCGAACACTTCCGGCAAAAAGATTCAAAACATAATCATTAAAAACCTTTGGGGAGAATACAATCTGCAATGGGATTCGTTGAATCCGGACGTAAATATATTAGTAGGGATAAACGGGAGCGGGAAGTCAACCATCTTGCGGATATTAT
>SNRY01000143.1_pt1 | contig 26130 bp, 19 predicted proteins | sample 4693421 | NCBI WGS metagenome assembly SNRY01 (sample SAMN11003215, study PRJNA524138) | termite gut metagenome | isolation source: Bacteroidetes bacterial symbionts from single cell of protist host amplifed... | host: Streblomastix strix ... | reverse complement strand
AAGGGCTTTTAGGAAAACTTGCTGTTTCTCTAAAAAGTTGTTCAATCATTTGAAAGCCTTTAGACTGGCTTTCTTTTATATCAATTATGGATACGTATAAACAGCATACTTTTTACATCACCACCACGCATTATTTTTTAATGTTTTATACTCATGTTGTTTGTGGATATTTGGTTATCAAATTTGCCATTCATCATGAATTATTTCACTGTTTCCATTTAACACCATTGCCGCATTTTCATTCTGTTCACCCTGAATCGATGATTGTCATATTTGGTTACGGATAATCATTTAAAAATTAACTATATTTATAGTACCTTGTATGGCAAGGTATAATAGTAATACATATATTTGTATCGTTAAAAAGGGAAAAATATGAATGTGGACAATGTAAAATCGCAAATGAGAAAAGGAATGTTAGAGTATTGCATCCTGCTATTATTGCATAAGGATTGGTTTTACGCATCGGACATTATCCGGAAATTGAAAGAATCTCAACTGATTGTTGTAGAGGGAACTTTGTATCCGCTACTTACCCGTCTGAAAAACGATGATTTCTTGAGCTACGAATGGATTGAATCGCCTCAAGGTCCTCCGAGAAAATATTATAAACTGACCGGTACAGGAGAAATATTTCTCAGAGAACTGGAAAACTTGTGGAAAGAGCTGAACGAAACGGTAAATTACTTAGCAAACAAATAATCAAAATTTTTTAATCAAATGAAAAAAACATTAACCGTAAACTTAGGTGGAACCGTTTTTCATATAGACGAAGACGCCTACCGATTGTTAGATAATTATTTGAGTAATCTGAAACTCCATTTCCGCAAGCAAGAGGGAGCCGATGAAATAATAAATGATATCGAAAATCGTATATCCGAATTGTTCAGCGAAAAGGTAAATAACGGCATTCAAGTTATTACCATTACCCACGTGGAAGAGGTGATAAAGTGCATGGGGTATCCGGAAGAATTTGCCGGAGAAAACGAAGAAAACAAAACCAGCAAGACTACCCGCCAACGCTTGTATCGCGATTCTGACAACAAGATGCTGGGAGGTGTTATCAGTGGTTTTGCCGCCTATCTGAATTGGGACATAACGCTGTTGCGTTTGATATTTATTATCATACTTTTTATCAGTTTCGGAACGTCAACCTTGCTGTATATTATATGTTGGCTAATTATTCCCGAAGCCAAGACGGCAGCCGAAAAACTCAATATGCACGGTGAGGAGGTAACCATTGAAAATATTGGAAGAACCGTTACGGATGGCTTTGAAAAAGTAACTCAAGGGGTAAATAACTTCATGCGTTCCAACAAACCACGTACACTATTGCAAAAATTGGCAGATTTCACAGTAACTGTAATCGGGCTTTGCTTGAAAGTTTGCCTGATTCTATTTGCCATCATTTGCAGTCCGGTACTTTTCGCCTTGATTGTTGTACTGATAGCCCTGACAATAGCTGCTGTTGCAGTGGCAGTAGGTGGCGGGGCGTGGCTCTATCATATACTTCCTTCAGTAGATTGGTCGTTGTTTCCTGCTTCGCCCCTGTTTGCTGTTGTAGCGGGCATAGCGAGCGTTATATTGGTGGGAGTGCCGTTGATAAGTATTTTGCATGCCGTACTTAAGCAAATTTTCAATTGGCAGCCAATGAGCATCGGCTTAAAGTGGACATTATTTGTCCTCTGGATAGTAGGACTTGTCACTATTAGTATCTGTTTTTGGGAAATGAGGTACGAATTACCCTATTGGAAAGACGGGCTTTTAATTATGCAACTGTAGGGCGGGTTTGTCCGCCTCTACAGTTGTAATTCCGCCAACGGGTTTACAATATAAAAAGGGTTCATTCCTGAATATAAATGCGAACGGATTTTTTTTGCAGTACAAATATAAGTACTTATATTTGTACCATAGTTTTACAAACCCATTTTTACAGGTGGTGTTGTGAGTGATTGTGAAATTGAAATTGAAATAAAATGAAAACAGCCAATTATTCCGATTTAAGAAGCAGATTGAAAACGCATCTGGATTCGGTTGTGAACGACAGGGAACCGTTATTGATTCACCGTTCCGGTAATAACAGCGTGGTGGTCATCTCGTTGGAGGAATACAATGCCATAAAGGAAACAAGATACATAGCCTCTTCTCCCGCTATGATGCAACGTTTGCACACCGCCGAAGAACACATGAACGAAGGAAAAGGCATTAGAATCAATATAGACGAACTATAAATGGGTATTACCTTTTCGCCGGAGGCGAGGGAGGATTACGAATATTGGAAAATGAATAATCCTGTGATGGTGAGCCGTATCAAGTGTTTGCTGAAAGATATGTCCGAACATCCTTATGTGGGCATAGGAAAGCCGGAAAAACTGAAATATGAACTTGCCGGAAAATGGTCGAGACGGATTAACGCGGAACACCGTATCATCTATAGGGTACGGGAAGTGGAAAAAAATATTTACATTTTAGCGTTAAGGTATCATTACTCATAGATAAAAAGCCGTTGCCTATAAGAGGCGATCCGCTTTTTTGAGTAACTTCTCGTCAGAAATATTTGAAAAACAAGAACAGCAAATGCAAAAAAAGCTATATTTGTGTGCTTAATAATTTAGGTAAAGCATGTAAATAAAAAACAATAATAAAAGTCAAAAGTAAAATGCAAAACAAAGGATTCGTTAAAATTTTTGCGGTATTACTCAGTTTGGTATGTGTGTTCTATCTTTCGTTTTCTTTCGTTACTAGCTATTATGTAAAAAAGGCGAAAGAATATGCGCAAGGTGATGAAAAAAAAGAGCAAAACTATTTGGATTCGCTTTCAACTCAAAAGGTATGGTTGGGTAATTATACGCTGAGGCAATGCCGGGAAATGGAAATAGGTCTGGGTCTTGATCTGAAAGGAGGGATGAATGTCATTCTCGAAGTATCAGTTGCCGATGTGGTAAAAGCCTTAGCAGAAAATAAACAAGACGATGCTTTCAATAAAGCGCTTGAGAATGCATCTGCCTTGCAGATAAACAGTCAAGATGATTTCGTTACCTTGTTTGTGAAAGAATATCGAAAATTAGCTCCGGAAGCTAGTCTTTCCGAGCTATTTGCTACACAACGGCTAAAAGACAGGGTTACTCAACGTTCGACCGACTCTGATATAGAAAAGGTTCTCAGGGAGGAAATTAACGCAGCCGTTACCAATTCATACAATGTACTTCGCACCCGTATAGACCGTTTTGGAGTAGTTCAACCGAATATCCAACAACTCAAAGACAGAATGGGACGTATTATGGTGGAACTCCCCGGCATCAAAGAACCTGAACGTGTGAGAAAACTACTTCAAGGTTCTGCCAATCTGGAATTTTGGGAAACGTACCATGCCAGGGATATACTTCCGTATATGCAAATGACAGATACAAGACTGCGTGCGCTCTTAGCCGATGTTAACGAAGAAGGCAAAGAATTGACGGCAGAAAACAATGTCGAGGTTTCCCAACCCAGTCAAGATAATCAATATATGAGTGCCGCCGATAGTTTAGTTGCTGTTTTGTCCGGCGAGAAGGCAACTACAAAAAATGCGGCTTCCTCTGCACAATTTAAAAAAGAATATCCTTTTACTTCCATTTTTGAGTTCAACCGAAGCGGACAAGGACCTGTTATCGGGTATGCGAACTATAAAGACACTGCCGATGTTAATAAATATCTCAGTTTGAGAGAAATAGCCGGTGAATTTCCGAGAGAACTTCGTTTGAAATGGGGTGTTTCCGCTATTGACCCGCAAGGACAAACATTCGAGCTTTATGCTATCAAAGCAACGGAACGAGGCGGACGTGCCCCTTTGGAAGGGGATGTGATAAGCGATGCGAACGACGGGTACGATCAATACGGCAAACCTTGTGTCAACATGTCCATGAATAACGATGGAGCGCGGAGATGGGCGTTGTTAACTAAACAAAATATCGGAAATTCGGTAGCTATCGTATTGGATGGTTATGTATATTCCGCACCGAATGTAAATTCGGAAATTACAGGCGGACGTTCGGAAATATCCGGACATTTCACTACCGAACAAGCCAAAGACTTGGCTAATGTGTTGAAATCGGGTAAAATGCCTGCTCCGGCGCATATCGTTCAAGAAGACATCGTTGGACCTTCACTTGGACAAGCATCTATTGATGCGGGTATTTTTTCTTTTATCGTAGCTTTAATTGCATTGATGTTGTTTATGTGTTCCATTTACGGGATTATTCCAGGTATGGTGGCTAACGGCGCATTACTTTTCAATTTCTTTTTCACGTTGGGAATACTTGCATCATTTCAGGCGGCGCTTACCATGTCGGGGATTGCCGGTATGGTATTAACACTTGGTATAGCGGTAGATGCCAATGTGCTCATTTATGAACGTACCAAAGAGGAACTGAGAGCCGGAAAGACTGTCAGGAATGCTCTGTCCGAAGGTTATTCGAAAGCATTTTCGGCTATTTTCGACTCGAATATAACGTCACTTCTTACCGGTTTCATTTTATTCAATTTTGGAACAGGACCTATTCGTGGTTTTGCCACTACATTGATGATTGGTATTATAGCTTCATTTTTTACGGCGGTATTTATGACGCGCGTATTTTATGAATATTTTATGAGTAAAGATAAGCTACTGAACTTGACATTTACATCAAAAATATCAAAAAGACTGTTCACAAGTCCCCATTTCAATTTTATGGGAACCAACAGAAAAGCATTTATATTCCTTGTGATTATACTCTTAGTTTGTGGAGGGTCTTTGTTCTTTCGCGGTTTAAGTCAAAGTATTGATTTTACGGGGGGGCGTAATTATAAAGTAATGTTTGAACAGACGGTTGAACCTGAACAAGTGCGTGAACTGATTGCCGGTAAATTTGATGATGCCAATGTTGGTGTTATTGCCATAGGAACCGATCATAAAACAGTTCGCATCAGTACAAATTACCGTATTGATGAAAGTTCGTCCACAGCAGATTCCGATATCGAAGCTCATTTATATGAGGCATTAAAACCGTTACTTACTCATAACATTTCGCTGGAAGTATTTATCGATCGCGAAAATCACACGGGAGGTAGTATCATTAGTTCTCAAAAAGTGGGACCGAGTATAGCCGATGATATAAAAATAGCAGCATTTTGGGCAGTATTATTATCATTGATTGGCATTGGTTTGTATATATTACTCCGGTTTCGTAATATAGCTTATAGTATTGGTTCTGTTGTTGCATTAACTACCGACACAATAATGATTTTAGGGGTATATTCTCTCACGTGGGGATTGGTGCCTTTCTCCTTGGAGATTGACCAAGTATTTATCGGTGCTATTCTGACAGCGATTGGTTATTCTATTAATGACAAAGTGGTAATTTTTGACCGTGTGCGCGAATTTTTCAATCTATATCCCAAACGAGAGCGTATGCAGTTATTCAATGACTCATTGAATACGACATTGGCACGTACCATCAACACCTCATTGTGTACTTTCATCGTATTGCTTTGTATTTTTATTCTTGGCGGCGATTCTGTTCGTAGTTTTTCCTTTGCCATGATGCTGGGTGTTATTTTTGGTACGCTGTCCTCTTTATTTGTGGCTTCACCGGTAGCTTACATAATATTGGACAGAAAAAAATAATGTGGAAATAAACTGTAACAAATAAAGAAAAAGAGGCTGTTCCCAATTTGAGGTGCACCCCAAAAGTTGGACAAAAAACTTTTGGGGTGCACTTCAAAAGTGGTCAGCCTTTTTGTTATATTGCATTCCCAATACGGAAATTGATATGAACGCCACCGCAATCGGGAATAGGGTTGGGGTATATTGTTACGGATAATCATTTTTTATTATTAGGAATTATCATTTTTTAATGAAAAATAAATTTGCTGGGATATTAATTAATTGGTATGAAGAATATAAACGAGACCTTCCATGGCGTGAAATATCAGATCCTTATTTGATTTGGATTTCAGAGATTATTCTTCAACAAACCCGTGTAGTACAAGGATATGAATATTATCTTCGTTTTATAGAACGTTTTCCCAATACACAAACATTGGCTGATGCGGACGAAGACGAAGTGATGAAATATTGGCAAGGTTTGGGATATTATTCGCGCGCCAGAAATTTACATGCGGCTGCCAAAAGCATGAATGGTATATTTCCGGAAACTTATTCGGAAATTTTAGCTTTGAAAGGAGTAGGGGAGTACACAGCGGCGGCAATCTGTTCATTTGCTTATAATATGCCTTATGCAGTAGTGGATGGGAATGTATATCGTGTACTTTCCCGATATTGGAATATGGATGTACCGATTGATTCTTCTGGAGGAAAGAAACTTTTTGCAACTTTGGCAAATGAGCTATTAGACAAAGAACATCCTGCCGTTTACAATCAAGCGATAATGGATTTCGGTGCTTTGCAATGCACGCCGCTTTCTCCCCATTGCTTGTTTTGCCCATTGGTTGATACTTGTTTGGCTTTGTCTGCCGGAACAGTTTTACAACGACCGGTAAGACAACATATAACAAAGACAACCAATCGTTATTTTAACTATATGTACGTACGTGCCGGTGCGTGTACCTTTGTCAATAAAAGGATAGCTGATGATATTTGGAAGAATCTATTTGAATTTCCATTGTTGGAAACAGCTTATTCCCTGGCTGAGGAAGAATTTTATGCCTTACCGGAATTCCAATCTTTGTTTGCTGTGGGTGAAAAACCGTTACTTCGTTCTGTTTGTCACAATATAAAACATGTACTTTCACATAGGGTGATTTATGCAAATTTTTATGAAGTTGTTTTATCCGAACACACTCAATCATTTTCATCATACCGGAAAGTACTTATCGCCGAATTGGAACATTACGCCATACCTCGCTTGATACACAATTTTATTGAGAAATATATATTTATGTAAAAATAGTTGTAATATAAGGTGTATTTTTTATATATTTGACGGTAGAATTTTGTATAATGAAAGTGTCTGTTATAAAGTAAAATTATGGAATATGTCAGTAAATAAAGTAATTTTATTGGGAAATGTCGGGAAAGATCCGGAAGTGAAATACCTTGACTCAGGCGTTGCGGTAGCTACTTTTTCTTTGGCCACGTCCGACAAAGCTTATACATTACCTAACGGAACCCGGGTACCTGAAAGAACGGAATGGCATAATCTTGTGCTTTGGCGGAGTTTAGCTGAAATAGCGGAAAAGTATGTACACAAAGGTGATAAGCTTTATGTGGAAGGGAAAATAAGATCACGTTCTTATGATGACCAAGCAGGAATTAAACGAAATATGGTTGAAATATTTGTAGACAGTATGGAATTACTTGCTCCTAAAGCAGTAGTAAGTAATGAGAATAATGTATAATCTATCAGTATGATGAGTTTTTGTTCATCATATTGAAATTGCTTAACTAAAATCTTATTTTTTGGACTCGGACGATTATTTGTATCGCTTGACTGCTATCTTTAGTGGTATATCCCTTACAACACCTTCTTTATCGGCTATTGTAGCTGCCATTTTAGCTGTTTTATTATTGTTAGTGTCGGGCTTTGCGTCCGCTTCGGAAATTGCTTTTTTCTCACTTTCCCCATCTGATTTGAATGCTATTCGAGAACGGCAACATCTTTCCGACGATAAAGTCAAAAATCTTTTGAATGATTCCGGGCATTTATTAGCAACAATACTGATTACTAATAATTTTGTGAATGTAGCTATCGTCATGCTAGGTAATTTCTTTTTTATGAACCTTTTTGAGTTTGATTCTTTTATTGCCGAATTTTTGACGCTTATCGTTGTACTTACATTTTTGTTATTGCTTTTTGGAGAGATTATGCCGAAAATATATTCTGCACAACGTGCACTTGCTTTTTGCCGAATGGCTGCTCCGACTATTTGTCTATTTAGGAAAATTTTCTATCCGCTTTCTTCCTTGTTGGTTAATTCTTCTACTTTTTTTAACAAGCGTTTTATCCGGGAAAAGTATAATATTTCTGTTAACGAACTTTCGCAAGCATTTGATTTAACGGATAAAGAACAACTTATCGAAGAAAAAAATATTCTTCAAGGTATTATCCGGTTTGGAGGAGAAACTGCTAAAGAAATAATGACTTCTCGTCTCAACATAGTTGATTTGGATGTGAATGCATCTCTCTATGAAGTGATACAATGTATTGTTGAAAATACGTATTCACGAATACCTGTTTATTCCGATTCGCGGGATAACATAAAAGGGATACTTTATATTAAAGATTTGTTACCGTATTTAAATGTACAAGATGATTTTTCTTGGCAATCACTTATTCGACCGGCTTATTTTGTGCCGGAAACAAAGATGATAGATGATTTATTGCGTGACTTTCAGGAGAATAAAATACATATTGCCATTGTAATCGATGAGTTTGGAGGCACCTCGGGTATTGTAACGATGGAAGATATTATAGAAGAAATTGTAGGTGAAATACAAGATGAATATGATGATGAAGAGCAAACATATACCCTTATAGATGAACATACATGGATATTTGAAGCTAAAACCCAATTAACGGATTTTTACAAGGCGACTAACATAGACGAAAACTGTTTTGATAAGATAGCTGAAGATGCCGATACATTAGCCGGTTTGTTATTAGAAATCAAAGGAGAGTTTCCTATACTTAATGAGAAGATAGTCTATAATAATTTTGAGTTTGAAGTACTTACCATGAATAATCGGCGAATACTTAAAATAAAATTTACTATTTCAACTTAATGCCATTATTTTTAAAACATATTGAAGACAAGTATCAATGGGGTATTTGGAAAATAGATGAATGTACGGAAGAACTTTTATTTATGTTTCCTAATCATAAAAGGAAAGAATATGAACAGGAGGTACAACATTTTGCCTCCACGCATCGTCGTTTGGAATGGCTTTCCATTCGAATATTGCTTTATACCTTTTTGGGTGATGAAAAGAAAATCAGGTATCGTTCTACCGGAAAACCTTATCTACCGGATTGTTCTTATTGTATCAGTATTTCTCATACGTGCGGGTATGCAACGATTATTCTTAGTTCTGTAAATGAAGTCAGTATTGATATTGAACAGTATAGAGAACGTATTCAACGGGTAGCCCATAAATTTATGCACAATGATGAGCAATCTTCCATCTATCTCGATAGTGATGTATGGTCATTGTTACTCCATTGGTCAGCTAAAGAAACAATGTTTAAATACATGGATGCTGCCTTTGTTGATTTTCATAAACATTTTCGGATTTATCCGTTTCAAATACAAGAACAAGGAATATTTCAAGCAAAAGAATATTGTACAATTAAGCAACAGGATTTTTTAATTCACTATTTAATACATCCTGAATTTGTCGTGACATGGTATATTTCAGAATAATTTCAAATATAGGGAGGAGATTTCTCCAATGACTTTTCTTTCCAACTTCTCAATAAACCTTTACCAAATAGTATCCATCCTATACCGCCCGCTCCACCTAAAAATATGAAACCAAAAAGAATCAATATCTTGTTAGGTTTACTAGGTTCTAACGGGACGGTTGAAGGTTCCACCACTGTGTATACCGGAGTGATCTCCTGAACTTTTACTTTTGCCATTTGCAATTGTTGTGCAATTTGGTTATAGACATTAAAAGTAAGATTTTTTTCATTTGCCAACTTTTCTCCTTCTATACGAGCTGTTTGTAAAATAATCCTTTGATTTTTATCCGTATATTGAGCATACATTTGTTGTGCAATATCATAATTTTCTTTTGCTTCTTTATATAGTTTTTCCGTAAATTCCAAATTATGGCGTGCTTTGTTTGTACGGTAGTTAGTAATATAGTCTTGAAGATTTTTCAATACGATGTTTGTAACATTTGCCGATATTAATGGATCTTGCATTGTGACAGAAAGTTTTGTTATTGCTGTTTTTTTATCAACTTTTACTGTTATACACTTATTTAATTTTTTCACAATTGCGGTTTCATTTTGCGTCAGTATAAAAGGATTAAGTTCTCCGTTTTCAGTTTCTAAGTCATCGCTGACGAATAAAGACATAATCCATCCTACTACTTTGAATGGAAAAGAAAAAACATATCCCCACCATGCAACGTGTTGTTTTTCTTCAAGATAAGTATATAAATCAGTTTCTATTTCTCCTTTTTTATCGGAAACTTTTATATCGAACAAGTTGGTTAAAAAAGGAGTGGAACTAACTATATCCGGATATAAGTCTAGTGAAAGCGCATCTCTATTCGATTTATTCAGATTGATTCCTGCCATAGCTGCAAGCGCTCCCATCCCTTCTGTTCCGCTTCTTTCACTAACTTCAGGGGCAAGTGTTACACTCGTAGTATATTCTTTGGGAATACTGAAAGCTACAACTAATCCAATAAGTAGAGCATAGCCGCATATTTTTAGAATTAATTTACGATCTGCCCATATTTTTTGTGCCAGTTCTATAAGGTCTATTTCTTGCACTTCTTCTTGTTCTTGTGCGTGAACAGTTACCTTATTATTATCAATTTTATTCATATTATATATATAGTTATCTCAAAACACTAATCATTGTTGCAAGCATAGTGACTAGGGTGGTCAATGAAGTTCCTAAACTAACGTATTCAAAAGTAGTCATTTCCCTTTTCGGGTTTTTACTTGGAATGACAATTTCGCAACCCGGTTCTATCATATTTTTCGCATATTTTTTGATACGCGCCACTGTGCCATTCATATAGATTACATATACTCTGTTTTTTCTAGCTAATTCACCATACCCTCCCGCTTGTTCAATATAGTATTTTAATTTCTCTTCTTCTTTATATGAAATTGTGTTAGGATACATTACAGCGCCATTTATCTTGACGGTGTTTATGTATTCCGGCACATCTATTCTATCCCCTTCTTTGAGAATCAAATCATAGTTGGAGCCCGGCTGTTGCAGTGCCTTTTCCAAATCAATACCTACTGTATGCATATCAATATCATCTATTGATTGTATATTTACCTCTCCTAGAGTTGCTCGTGCCAAACGCATAATATCTGTTTTTTGGCGTTTTTCTTGTTCTGTCATTTGACGAAATAAACGCGCTCCTTTGATATAGGCATCCGGAGTGATTCCCCCTGCTTGTTTAATTAAATCGCTGACGCGTTCATTTTTTTTCGTTAGTGCATAATTACCTCCAAACAGTACTTCTCCGGTAATCGTTACATTTTGCTGTTGCTGGTATGCGGGACTTCTTCGTATATATACTTCATCATAAGGTTGCAGTATAAAACTATTATTGTTTTTTGTTATTATGAGTCCATCTTGCATTTCAAGAGAAAGCATTATCCCAATAGTATTGCTGGGGGTTTTCCCTTTAGGATCTTTTATTCTACGAGTGATGTCAACACGAATTGACGATGCTGCTTCTAATAAACCTCCGGCTTTAACAATTAAATCTTCGACTGTTATATTGTCGGCATATTCATAAGTTCCGGGATTACCTATTTCTCCATGTATTGTCAGCGTCTTTTTTTCAGATAAATCGAATATACTTGGGATATATAGCTCATCGTTGCGTAATAAAGGTATATCAGGGATGGTATTGTTTATTATTTCATTGATGTCTATTGGAATAATCTCCAATGTAAGATCTTCGTGCTGACGTTGTAATTGTGCCCGGTCAAGGAATGCATCACCTCGAAGTCCTTCCGCTGCTTCAATAAGCTGTTTTACTGTTGTAATCTTTTCGTTTATTGCGAAAACGCCTCCACGGTAGACAGCTCCTCGTATGGTTACTCGGTTTTCATATCTATCAAGTACATCTTGTATAGTTAAGTCATCCCCATCCTGAAGTTTAAATGTGGAATAATCCGCTTCTTCAATAGTATAAATTTGTTTTTCTCTTCCGTTTGAAGAACGCGTAAGTTGTAAATTCTTTCTATACGCATCCCCCGTAAATCCACCTGTATAGGATAATAATACGTCTATTGTTTCACCCGTTTTCATTTCATAATACATCGGTTTCTTTACGTTCCCCGATATTTGTACTAAGCAATTGTAAGTAGGTACTATGATTACATCTCCTTCCATTAAACGAATATTATCATCTATTTTCCCATCAAATATATATTTGTAAATATCTACGTCAGCTATTTTTTCTCCTTTGCGTATAACTTGAATATTGCGTAAACTACCGGTTTTGATAACACCTCCCGTTGCATAAATAGCGTGAAAAACAGAAGAAAAAGCAGATAATCTATACGTTCCCGGCACAAGAACTTCCCCCATAATATTAATTTGGATGGTACGTGGTTCTCCTAATGTAAGTTTTATTTGAGATACGTTCCCGGATACTCCCGAATATATTTTTCCCAATTCACGTTGTAAATAATTGTTGGCTTCTTTTATGGTTAGTCCGCTTAAAGAGATAGGTCCAAAATGTTCGACTTGGATATTTCCTTGTGGAGATATTCTTGTTTGCATAGTATTTTCGGAGGCTCCCCATACATGGATAATTACTTCGTCTCCCGGTCCCAGAATATAATTGTCCGGAGTTGCCTGATTCAAATTCGGCTCGAAAGTTAAATATTGATTTGCAAAAATATCATGTCCGAAAATATGTTTACCAAGTTTCGAAATCGTAGTTGGATCCATTACAGGCAGGAGAGGAGTTACTATTGAATTGTATGTTGTTTCAGAGAATGATCTGTTTGTAGTGCCAATACTGGTGTTCTGTATATTTGCATTTGCATTTGCATTTACATCTGTATTTACGTATTGTGTTTGAATTCTTTCTACTTGTTGACGACTAACTCCACGCATCGCCAATTCCATTATTATCTGATTTTGATTTTGACCTCTTGAATAGGCGTCTTTTACGTATTCTACAACTTGACTATCGGACATTTGTTGAGCTATTGCAACTCCCGACAAAAAAATTGTAATGAATGACAACATGATAAATCTATACATAATTTTCACTCAGTATTAGTTTGTTATTTATAATTAGTATGCAAAAGTAAACATATTTTTAAAAACAAGAAATTTTCTTATTAATTATTGAACAAAATGATGAGTTCTTGAAATCATCTGTACTTTTTATTAAGTAAAGCCATCATAAAAGATAAAAGCAAAATATCGTTAGTGAAATCTATCCTAACTAAATAACCGTTATGTTATCTTTTTAGGAACGTTATGTTTTGAACGGGTTACAAAAGAAGTTCCGTTTATTTATATTATTTCAAATTCCATCCATAAACTACTGTCAGGAACAGAAGCTTCCAATTCTATTCTTCCTTTAGATACAGGATGTAAAAAACTTACTCTACGAGCATGAAGACAAATGCCACCATCTTGATTGGAACATGGGAATCCGTATTTTAAATCTCCCTTAACAGGACAACCTATTTTCGCCAATTGGCAACGGATCTGGTGATGTCGTCCTGTTTTTAATTCTATTTCAAGTAGATGATAATTTTTGGAATGTCCGGCGACCTTATAATAAAGAACAGCTTGCTTTGAACCCGGAATTTCTTTATCGCGAGCATAGCTTTTATTTTCTTTTTCATTATGAGTTAAGTAATGTACCAATTCGCCTTCAGGCTCTGTTGGCTGATTTTTGACAATAGCCCAGTATGTTTTTTTAATTTCTCCGTTTTTAAATGTCTCATTTAAACGGGCTAACGCTTTACTCGTTTTTGCAAAAAGAACAAGACCACTCACAGGACGATCCAACCGATGAACAACACCGATAAATACATTTCCAGGCTTTTGATACTTTTCTTTTAGATATAGTTTAATCGTTTCTGAAAGCGGAGTATCACCCGTTTTGTCTCTTTGGACTATTTCAGAGTTCGTCTTATTGACGGCAATTAGATGATTGTCCTCGTATATTACGGTCATTTTGTTAGGTATTCATACCACCACAGCAGTGAATAACTTGCCCCGTCACGTATGAAGACAGGTCGGATGCCAAGAATGTTGCTACATTAGCCACGTCTTCGGGTGTTCCTCCACGGCGCAGAGGAATGGATTTTGCCCATTCGGCTTTTACGTCATCGCTCAATTGGGCAGTCATGTCCGTAATGATAAATCCCGGAGCAATAACATTAGCACGTATTCCACGAGAACCAAGTTCTTTGGCTATGGATTTAGCTAAACCAATCAACCCTGCTTTCGATGCAGAATAGTTACATTGACCTGCATTGCCGGACACACCTACCACGGAGGCCATATTAATAATACTCCCTGACTTTTGACGCATCATTACCGGTGTACAAGCGTGTATGAAATTGAAAGCCGATTTCAAGTTTACGTTAATAACGACATCCCATTGCTGCTCACTCATACGCATCATCAGTGCATCGCGGGTGATTCCGGCATTGTTAACCAAAATATCTATACGTCCGAAATCTTTTTGAATTTCAGCAACTACCTTCTCCGTATCTTCAAAGCCGGCTGCATTGGAGGCATATCCTTTTGTTTTTACACCCAGTGCGGCAATTGCCTTTTCTGTTTGATATGCCTTTTCGTCGATAACCAAATCTGTGAAGGCTATGTTTGCCCCTTCCGAAGCAAACTTCAATGCTATTGCTTTGCCGATACCCCGTGCGGCTCCGGTTACAATAGCTGTCTTTCCATTTAATAATTCCATACTTAAACTTTTATGTTATTTATAATTTTTCGTTTCGTTGCAAAGCGCCAAATACAATATTTGTTACGAATTTTCCGCGCATTTCTCTATTCAGATTTTCGCCGATACGTCCGCGAATATAGGGAACTTCAATACCTTTAATGCAATAGTGCAGTAAGGTAGCTGTCATTTCCACATTATCTATATTGAAAACGCCTTTTTCCTTTCCTTCTTGCAAAATATCTTTGAACAATTGAATTTCTCTGGCGTCAAACTCTTTGCGGACTTGTTCCACTTTCCATATATTGCGAAAAAAATCCGCACGGAGAGTTCCATTTCTTTCTACAACTTCTTTTATCGCGTCCAAATGTGTAAAAATAATTTTTATAATTTTTACGTCAGGAGAAACTTCTTTTTGAACTACTTGTTTCATGGTATCGGAAAGAATTTCTAATTCCGATTCCACGACTGTCAAGTAAATCTCGTCTTTATTTTTAAAATAAGTGTAAAGCGTTCTTCTCCCTTTTTTCGAAGCAATAGCTATGTCATTCATAGTAGTGTTTTCTATACCCATCTTTGCGAAAAGTTGACGGGCAGCATCCACTAATTTAGCTCTTGTTTTCGATTTAGATACCATCATAATAGGTTGGTTATATTGGCAATTGAAATAGATAAGCAAATATAGAAGGAATTTTCGGGTTATAACTTAGAAACCGGGTTGAATTTATATAAAATTATACGGTTCAACAACCATATTCTCTCCCTTAGTTCTACTGTTTTTATTAAATAATTTTACCTCTTGAGTAGCGCCTTCGACTTCGCTCAGGCGCCGGATACGCTCATCTCTGTTGCTTTACCAGGACTTAGTTTCTTGCAGTAATTTTTGGGAGGATATAGATTTTTGTTTACGTTTGTATGTAAGTTAAACCGTTTGTATGAAGAAAAAATTTTTCTATATACTGCTTCTGTTCTTCGTTTTGTTTTTTACATCCTGTTCTGCTACCAAGTTTATTCCTGATAATTCCTATTTATTGGATGACGTAATAATATGGACGGATAATAAAAATGTAAAGTCTTCCGTTTTGAAGAGTTATGTACAACAAAGACCGAACAGTAAATGGCTTGGATTGATAAAAGTTCAACTTTTGTTTTATAATCTTTCAGGTAGCGATTCTGCTCGTTGGTATAACAAATTTTTCAGAAAAATTGGCGATTCTCCTGTCATATATAATGAAAGGGATGCTCGTCGATCAGCGGAAGAGATTACAAAAGCAATACATAATATGGGATATATGAAAGCTTCTGTAGAAAACCCAGTCAAGATTAAAAAGAAAAAATTAAAACAGTTCTATCAGGTAACTACCGGTAAACCTTATTATATCCGTACTTTAACTTATGATATTGTTGACACGTTGATAGCCGGTTATCTTGCAAAAGACACTACCGGAGTATTATTGAAAGCCGGAATGATATTTGACGTAAACCTGTTGGACGTTGAACGCCAACGCATTACAAACCTATTGGTTAATAATGGATATTATAAATTTCAAAAAGATTACATTACATATACAGCAGATACTGTTAGCAATTCTTATGCCATAGACCTTACTTTGCGTTTACATTTATATCAAATCCAAAATGATCTGATCCCTGTGCCGCATCAACGATACCTGATAAATCAAGTGAATCTTATTACCGAGTACGATATACTGCAACCGGCAAATTACAACCTGGCAAATAGGAATGACTCGATTTTTTACAATGGATATTCTATTTTTTTTAAGGATAAGTTATACTTGCGTCCCAAAGTTTTGACGGATAATATCGGAATACAGCCGGATGCGCCATACCGCGAACAAGATGTGCAACGCACATATTCTTACCTGGGAAGACTTTCGGCTTTAAAATATACGAATATACGTTTTACTGAAACAGCAGACACTACTCGACTGAACTGTTCCATTATGCTATCAAAGAGCAAACATCTGTCTGTTACTACGGAATTGGAAGGGACTAATTCGGCTGGAGATTTCGGAGCAGCAGCAGTTCTTTCGTTCCAGCATCGTAACCTGTTTCGAGGGTCGGAGAGTTTTTTGTTGAAGTTTCGCGGTGCATACGAAGCTATTTCAGGATTGCAGCAAGGATACAAAAATGATAATTACTCCGAATATGGCATTGAAACAAGTATTAATTTTCCTGTTTTTCTTTTCCCCTTTCTTTCTTCGGATGTAAGGCGGCGGATAAGAGCCACTACTGAGTTTGGGTTACAATACAATAGTCAGTTGCGTCCTGAATTTTCGCGTACTGTGGCCTCAGCTTCATGGAGTTATAAGTGGACACGTCAACGGCAGGCTCAACATCGTATTGATTTGATTGACATCAATTACTTGTATATGCCATGGAAGTCGGAACAGTTTATGAAAGATTATCTTACAGACGGGCAAAATTATGTGATGGAGTACAATTACAAGGACAGATTGATAGTCCGTACAGGATATATGTATAATTATAATAGTTCATGGAAAACCTTGGGTAATACAGCAACAACTGATTCTTATTCCATTCGGATGAATTTTGAATCCGCCGGAAATGTTCTTTCTTTGATTTCGAATTTAGTAAAGTTTCCTAAAAACGAAGACGGAGAATATTCGTTGTTAAATATACCATTCGCTCAATATGTCAAGGCTGATTTTGATTTTGCCAAAAATATATTTATTGCCCCTCGTAATATATTGGCTTTTCATTTTGCTGCTGGAATTGCTATTCCTTATGGAAATGCGAGAGTAATTCCTTTTGAGAAACAATATTTTTCGGGGGGGGCAAACAGCGTACGCGGATGGTCGGTGCGCGGGTTAGGTCCGGGGTCTTATTCCGGAGACGATGGAAAGTATTTGAATCAATTCGGAGAAATTAAATTGGACGCCAATGTTGAATATCGCAGTAAACTATTTTGGAAGTTTCAAGGGGCAATATTTATTGATGCCGGTAATATTTGGACCACACACGAGTATGAAAACCAACCGGGAGGCGCTTTTAAGCTCGATAGTTTTTATAAACAGATTGCCGTATCATACGGATTGGGATTACGTTTCGACTTTGATTTTTTTGTCATACGGCTTGATGGAGGGATGAAAGCGATTAATCCGGTATATGATGCGGGGAAAAACAGGTATCCGATTGTTTATCCGAAGTTTAAGCGCGACTTTGTATTACACTTTGCTGTCGGATATCCTTTCTGATTCGACCTTTAAACCTTTTGTCCGGAAACCTGTCATATATTCAATTTGGGTTCAACTTAATGGAAATATAGACTAATGAAAAAATTATTTATAGGAGCGCTGTTGTCGGTAAATATTTTTAATGTAATTGCACAAAATAAAAACATTACGATTTCGGGTAATATTGTAGAGGAAGCTACAGGGCAAGCTATTGAGCAAGCTACCGTACAGTTATATTCTTTGCCCGATAGCGCCTTTGTGGGAGGAGCAGCTACCTTGTCCAAAGGAACGTTTACACTTCCCAAAGTTCAGACAGGCAGATACCTATTGAAAGTATCCTATATAGGTTTCCAAACCAAGATCATTCCGATCCGGCTTTCTAATTCCCGGTTAAACCATCATGTGGGAACCATTTCATTGCTTTCTGATGCCATTATGTTGAGCGAAGCAGTGATAACAGCCGAAGCTCCTCCTGTAACTATCAAAGCAGACACTGTTGAATACAATGCATCCGCATATAGGGTGCCGGAAGGATCCATGTTGGAAGAATTGGTAAAAAAACTTCCCGGCGCTGAGGTTTCGGATGAAGGAAAAATAACAATTAATGGCAAGGAAATCAAAAGGGTTATGGTGGACGGTAAAGAGTTTTTTTCGGATGATCCTACTGTTTCCATGAAAAACCTGCCTGTTGAAATAGTTGAAAAGATAAAAGCATACGACAGGAAGAGTGATATGGCGCGTATTACGGGTATTGACGATGGTAATGAAGAAACGGTGCTCGATTTAACGGTGAAGAAAGGTATGAAGCAAGGTTGGATAGGAAACTTTATTGCGGGATATGGTAACAAAGGACGTTATGAAGCAGGCGGTATGATGAGTCGCTTTCAGGATGACGCTACTTTTTCGATAGTAGGTTCGGCTAATAATACGAATAACAGAGGATCTTCCGAGTTCGGTGATTCCGGTCAAAGTTTTGGTGGTAATAGCGGTGGTTTGGGCGGTAGTGGCAATGGTTTGGGTGTGGGTACCGGTGTTACAACAGCCCGTTCGTTGGGAATGAACTTTGCCAAAGAAACAAAGAAATTACAAATAGGCGGTAATATACAATACGGATATTCGGATAATGACGCACAACAGAAAAGCGTAAGGGAAACTTTTTTAGGCGAACAGTCTTCATTTGAAAACAGTATAAGCAGTTCGTGGAGGAAACGTAACGATGTGCGTGCCGATTTCCGTCTTGAATGGCATCCCGACACGATGACCACCATTATATTCCGTCCCAACGGGAATTATTCTACTACCGGTTTAACCAATGAATCAGACTTGAAAACATTTAATAACGAACATCAACCTGTCAATTTAAAGGAGTCAAATTCAACAAGCAAAAGTGATAATTATTCTTTCAATGGAAGGATTCAACTGTTTCGCAAATTGAACAATGAAGGACGGAATTTGTTTGTAGGCGGTAATTTCGGTTATAGTGACGGAGATACGAAAAGCGACTCTCATTCAAGTACCGGATTTTCTAATGTGGATGGCAACGAAGATGCCGTATATGACCGGCATACCGATCGCACAAACGACAGTCGCAACTGGAATGTTTCGGTTGCCTATACGGAACCGGTATTTAAGAATCACTTCTTACAGACGCGTTATGAGTTTTCTCACCGTAAACGATTGAGTCAATCATTGGTTTCCGATCCGGATTCCTTTATGGTTAACGGGTATGTGGAATCGTTGAGTTCGCGAGTGGAGAATTTTTATGATACCCATACGGCAGAACTTTCTTTGCGGGGGATTCATCCCACAGTGATGTACAACATCGGAATAGGAGCTAATCCGCAATCTTCGCTTAGTAAAACATCCGTTGGACCGAACTCGAATAAACAGCTGCCCAGACAAAATGTGGTGAACATCAGTCCGAATGCAATGATGCGGTTTAATTTTTCCAAACAACACACTTTGGTGTTCCGTTATCGTGGGCGTAGTGAAGCGCCTGATATTGAAGATCTGCAAGACGTAATAGACCAAACCGATCCGTTAAACATTCGGTATGGTAATCCTAATTTGAAACCTTCTTTCATTAATAATATGATGATGTTTTACAATAAATTCGTACCCGATGCCATGCGGAGTTACGTGTTGAACTTGTTTTATATGAATACGGTTAATTCGGTTGCCAATCAAATGCAGTATGAGGTTACAACGGGAAAACGTATTTATAAAAGAGTAAATGTGAATGGAAACTGGAATGCGAATGGTTTTTTCTCTTTTAATACTCCGTTGAAAAATAAGAAATTTACCCTTATGTCGGGAACGAATGCAATGTACAGTGATGCGGTAAGTTATACCAGTGTGGGAAGTACGGTGCAGCTTAGCACGACTCACAATTTGAGAGCGGGTGAACGATTAGGAGGTAATTATCGTAATGATTTGTTTGATATCTCGCTCAATGCTTCTATAAGTTACAATAAGACACAAAATGATAAACAGACGAATAGTAATCGCGAAACATTCGACTATTTGGGAGGGGGGAGTACAAACATCAAATTGCCTTGGCAAACATACCTTTCTACGGATGTGAATTACCGTATAAAGGAAGGATACAGTGGTAATGAATTTAATAATAATGAGTTGATATGGAATGCACAGTTATCCAAAACATTTCTTAAAAATAATGAGGCAACCATCCGTATAAAAATATACGATATTCTTCAGCAACAAAGCAATCTTTCACGGAATATCAGCGAAACGATGATGAGTGATACGGAATACAATACGTTGGGAAGCTATTTTATGGTATATTTTGTGTATCGTCTGAACACATTAGGCGGAAAAGCTCCTGCCCGGCGTCAGTCATTCGGACCCGGTTTTGAAGGAGGTCGCCGCGGCGGAGGTGGCGGTTTCGGAGGTGGCGGAAGATTTTAAGGTCAACAAACGGTTATATTCGTAGGGCGACCCTTGCGGTCGCCCTATTGACAGGTAACGTGGTTGATATTCAGGGCGACCGCAAGGGTCGCCCCGCCGTTCGTTTTAATTTAATTATTTTCTATCGCCGCTTGTGCTGCTGCCAGCCTTGCAATAGACACGCGGTAGGGTGAACAACTCACATAATCCAGTCCTACTTTGTGGCAGAATTTCACTGAGGAAGGCTCTCCTCCGTGTTCTCCGCAAATACCGCATTTCAAATCCGGTTTCACAGAGCGTCCCCCCTCCGTAGCCATCCGTATTAATTTACCCACGCCGTTTTGGTCGAGTACTTGGAACGGATCCACCTTCAAAATCTTCTTTTCAAGATAGGTAGGCAGGAACGAGGCAATATCGTCGCGCGAATAACCGAACGTCATTTGGGTTAAATCATTGGTTCCGAAAGAGAAAAATTCGGCGGATGTGGCAATACGGTCGGCTGTCAGAGCTGCGCGAGGAATTTCAATCATGGTACCTACTTTAAATTTAATACAGTCTTCCATTTCGGCAAATAGCTTAGCTGCTTCTTCGCGGATTATTTTTTCCTGTTCTTTGAACTCATACAATATACCGGTGAGCGGAACCATAATTTCGGGATATACCACCACGCCTTCTTTTTTCAATTCCAATGCAGCGCCCAAGATAGCGCGCGTTTGCATGGCGGTAATTTCAGGATAGGTATTCCCAAGACGGCTGCCGCGGTGTCCCAACATCGGATTTTGTTCGTGAAGCGCATCCACCCGTTGTTTGATATAACGCAAGCTCACACCCATAGAATCCGCCATTTCTTGTTGTCCTTTTTCTTCGTGAGGAACAAACTCATTCAAAGGCGGGTCGAGCAGACGAATGGTGACCGGACATCCTGCCATTACCCGGTATATCCCTTTAAAATCGGCTTGTTGATACGGCAAAATCTTAGCCAATGCTTTGCGACGTCCTTCGGCATTTTCTGCCAAAATCATTTCCCGCATCGCCTTGATTTTTTCACCGTCAAAAAACATGTGTTCCGTACGGCAAAGGCCGATACCTACGGCGCCAAAACGGCGGGCTACTCCGGCATCGTGCGGAGTGTCCGCATTAGTACGTACTTTCAATCTTGTATATTTGTCGGCTAATTGCATCAATTCGGTAAAATCATCCTTAAATTCGGGGTCCTTTGTTTCCACTTTTCCGGCATATACTTCGCCCGTAGTTCCATTCAATGAAATAAAATCACCTTCGCTCAATATCGTGCCGTCAATTTCTACTATTTTTTGCTGATAATCAATGTTCAATGCTCCTGCGCCGGAAACGCAGCATTTACCCATACCGCGAGCCACTACGGCTGCATGGGAAGTCATACCTCCGCGGGCGGTCAAGATACCTTCTGCTGCTTCCATACCGGCTAAATCATCGGCGGAAGTTTCAATGCGAACCATAATCATCTTTTTATCTTTATCCTCAGCATGCGCTTTGGCGGCATCGTCCGCAAAAAATACGATTTGTCCGCAGGCTGCCCCCGGAGAAGCCGGTAACCCGCGAGTCAACACTTTCGCTTTTTTCAAAGCGTCTTTATCGAATACCGGATGAAGCAGTTCGTCCAATTTGTTCGGCTCCACACGAAGCAACGCTTCTTTTTCATCGACTACTCCCTGGTGAAGCAGGTCGATTGCTATTTTCACCATTGCCCCGCCGGTGCGTTTCCCATTACGGGTTTGCAAGAACCAAAGCTTACCTTCTTGTACGGTAAATTCCATGTCCTGCATATCTTTATAATGATTTTCGAGTTTGGTTTGCAGTGCGTCAAGCTCTTGGTAGATTTCCGGTAAGGCTTCTTCCATGGATGGATAGTTGGAAGCGCGGTCGGTTTCGCTTACGCCCGCCAAAGCAGCCCAACGTTGTGAACCTATTTTAGTGATTTGTTGCGGGGTGCGGATACCTGCTACCACATCCTCCCCTTGTGCGTTGATAAGATATTCCCCGTTGAAGAGGTCTTCGCCCGTAGCGGCATCCCGGCTGAAGCAAACGCCCGTAGCCGATTTTTCACCCATGTTACCAAATACCATTGCTTGAACAGTTACTGCCGTACCCCATTCCGCAGGAATACCTTCCATTTTGCGATAGAGGATAGCGCGTTCATTCATCCAGGAGCCAAATACGGCGCAGATAGCTCCCCAGAGTTGTTCATAAGCGTTAGTGGGAAAATCTTTTCCGGTTTGTGTCTTTACGGCTACTTTAAATTTCGCAACTAACTCTTTTAACTCTTCCACATCAAGCTCGTTGTCCAATTTCACGCCTTTCGCCTGTTTGACCTTTTCTATAATAGCTTCAAACGGATCGATATCCCCCTTGTTGGCTGGTTTCATACCCAGCACCACGTCGCCGTACATTTGTACAAAACGACGGTATGAATCCCATGCAAAACGGGCGTTACCCGTTTTATAAGTAAGACCTTCCACTACTTCATCATTTAAACCGAGGTTGAGAATCGTATCCATCATGCCCGGCATGGATGCTCGCGCACCTGAACGAACGGAAACCAGCAACGGGTTTTTTACGTCGCCGAATTGGGAATTCATTAGTGTTTCAACGTGTTTTATGGCTTTTTCAACATCCGTTTTAAGTATAGCCACAATTTTTTCCTGACCTGTTTCATTATATTCGGTACAAACTTCAGTGGTAATGGTAAATCCCGGAGGAACCGGAACTCCTATCAAGTTCATTTCTGCGAGGTTGGCTCCTTTACCGCCCAGTAAATTTCTCATGCCCGCTTTACCTTCCGCTTGTCCGTTACCGAATGTATAGACTCTTTTTTTCTCCATCATAGTAGGTTAATTACTAAATAAAACATAAATTATTTGCTACAAAATTACGTATATTTTGCCATACACGAAAAGTTTCGTGGTATAAAAATGAGCATTGCTAATTTAAGTATATGTAAAGTTCCCTTACGGTGGTGTGTTAGCAAGAGAACAGATAATTTTAGCATTTCTACTTTCTTGGAGTAACATTTTGATTGTCTGCTCATTCGTGCCAGAAAAATGTCTGAACAAGCTATTATATCCCTCAACCGTAAACGTTTCCACTTTCTTTTGCAGATGTTTTCATATCAATTTTTTCTGCAAATATTTAATTAGCAATGCTCTATTTTCATACGTAAATAATCTGTTTTTTTAATGGGTACAATGTATGATTTTCCACACTGTAAGAAAAATAATCTTAAAATATTCTTTGGTTGTATAATTATTTATATATCGCATATTGTACTGTAATTTTTCAGGCATTACTTGTTCAATATACGCTTTATCCGGATCGGAAATATTCCCCAACAGGCTATTTTCATCCATATATTCAATAGAGGCATAATCCGTAATTCCCGGAGCTACGGATAAGACCCGTTGTTGCTCATTATCGTATAAGTCCACATACTTCCTGACTTCCGGTCTTGGTCCGACAAAACTCATATCGCCTCTCAAAACATTGATCAATTGAGGTAACTCGTCTAACTTATATTTTCTTAAAAAATACCCCATTTTTGTTATTCTGCTGTCGTTTACCCCTATTGTAATTAAACTTCCTTTATCGGAACCGGCAGTCATCGTTCTGAATTTATATAACTCAAATTCAACATTGTTTTTCCCTACTCGTACCTGTTTGTAAAATACGCCTCCTTTGCTGTCTAAAGCAATGCAGAGGGCGATAATAAAGAATACGGGAGATAATACAAGTAATCCGAAAAACGAAAAAATAATATCGAAAAAACGAATCATAGCACTTCCTCTACCGATTGTACCACTGCACGAATTACCTGACCAATCATTTTATCAGTCAAACCATACCAAACAGGCAAGGATATTTCACGGCAATAACAATGGTAGGAAACGGGATAATCTGCCATTTTATAGCCCTTTTCTTTAAATACCGTCAACAAGGGTAAAGGTTGATAGTGTACATTTACGGAAACATCTTTATCAAAAATGCGTTGGATAATATCGTCCCGTTGTTCTTCCGAAACCCCTTTTATCCGGAGGCAATAAAGATGGTAGGAAGTCTTTTTAGCCGGAGTTTCATAGATTGGTAGTTCCACCCATTCGTATTTCTTCAAGGCTTCCGTATATTTGTCAAATATGTATTTCCTGTTTTTTAGAATATCTTCATAGCGCTCCAATTCTATTAAACCAAGAGAAGCTATAATATCAGTCATATTTCCTTTGTACCCGGAAGTAATCACATCGTATCGCCAGACGCCTTTTTTCGTCTTTGCCAAGGCATCCTGATCTTGTCCATGCAGAGTAAATACGCATAAGTACTTATAAACGGCCTCGTTATCAAATGGTTCCAGTAAATTCAAAGCAATGGCGCCACCTTCTGCGGTAGTCAAATTTTTCACTGCATGAAAAGAAAAGACAGATATATCGGCAAAAGTGCCGGCTTTGCGGTTTTTATACACTGCACCAATAGTATGGGCGGAATCGGACAAAATCAATATGCGTCCTAATTTTTTTTGTTCCTCTGTGGATGGAGCAAACAACGATTTTATTTCCGTTGATTTCACTAACGAAAACAACTCGTCATAATCACAGGGCATTCCACCCAAATCTACGGGAATAATCACTTTGGTTTGGGGAGTGATTGCTTTTTTAATGTTTTCGACCGAGATATTTAAATCATCTGAATTTATATCAACCATTACGGGCTTTGCGCCACAATGAACGACTACGTTTGCCGTAGCACAATAGGTATAGGCAGGGAGAATCACTTCGTCACCCGATTGTATTCCGAACCACCGTAATACGATTTCCAACCCTGTTGTATTTGAGTTGACGGCTAAAGTAGCCTTATTTCCACAATAAGTAGTCAGATTATGCTCAAACTTTTTTGTCTTCGGACCGGTAGTGATCCAGCCGGAACGGAGCGTATCGGTGACTTCGTCAATGATGCGCTGATCAATATGGGGAGAGGAAAAAGGGATAACCATAATAACTAATTATCTGATTTATAAACGATTAAAATCATTTTTGCGCAATGCCATAAGAAACATATTTCCATTTATCAGGAATCACATAATTAAAAAATAAATCGTCAATTGTTGCGAATAATCTTTGTTGAGATTCATTTCTTCCAAATGCGCTCAAAAATCCTGTTGCTTTTATTTCATAAGAGTTAAATTTTTCTAAAAAAAGCGTTAGCTCTTCAATTGAAATATATCTCCACGAATTCCCCCATTTAACAAATTTTTTTCGGGCAAACTGATGCAATAAAGCAAGCCAAAGAGATAACCCACCTTCTCGTCCGCCAAGTTCTAAGCAGTGTTGAATCGGACTCCAATCAATGTTATGATTCCAA